>ENA-OWPP01000379-OWPP01000379.1-human-gut-metagenome-genome-assembly--contig:-NODE-379-length-53068-cov-6.334484_pt1 | contig 53068 bp, 36 predicted proteins | sample MGYA00248265_ERZ651848 | MGnify/ENA primary metagenome ERZ651848 (study PRJEB26924, sample SAMEA4378233) | human gut metagenome | biome: human gut; feature: human-associated habitat; material: faeces...
GTGTCTTCATCACTCTGAACATACATAAAAAGAGGACCTATCCGGTCCTCTCTAGGTACTACCTTTCGTCATCCACTAAAACTAACAAAGACTCCAAACATACTACAACTGTTTCTCTAAATCATTAGTGAGTTCTATTTAGTTTATTTTAAGTCCCAACAAACGACCAAGTATTTAAACTTTCCCAATTAAACTGAACATAAAAAACTTAGAGTTTAATTAAAAGATAAGTCTGCACTATTAATCTAAAATGTTAGTGTCTCTCTCATAAAATTACTAACTTCTTCAAACTTATTGAAAATATAAAAGTGATTTCCATCAAATATTTTAAAATCAATGTTAGTATTAGTTAGATGTTCCCAGTTATAAAAACCATATTCAATAAGCGGGTCAGAATTTCCTCCTAGAACTGAAATATTAACATCAATTTTTTTTCGATTTTTTATAGGTTTATAGGTTTCCATCATTGTATAATCCGATCTTAGAATTGGTAAAAACAATTTTCGTAATTTAGGAACTCTAAATATTTTCTTTGTTGCATCATGATTTTTTATTATATAATCAATAAACTGGTCATCGTCGTACTCAATTAAACTAACATTTGGCTTTACAAATGGAGAACGATTACCGGATAAAAACATATGAATTGGAAGAGGGAATCCTTTCTCAACAATATTATAATAAAGTTCATATGCTAACCAACTTCCCATGCTATGTCCGAAAATAACATAAGGCCCCTCACATACTATATTTCTTATTTGCTCAATAATATCTTCCACGGCTTCAGAAAAATCATTATACAACTCCTCTTGAATGCGTTTTCCACGTCCTGAAAGCTCAATAAATTCATATTCAAAATAATCCGTGTTAAATTTTTTGAAGGGATAATATGCCGATGCCATTCCACCCGCATGAGGAATTACAATCACTTTAATTTTCATCATTTCTCCTTTTCATTACATGTAATAAGTTAACAAGATTCATAGTAATCAAGTATCTCATTTAAATTTAAAAATTGGATTTCAGGTAACTCTTCATTTGAATGATAACAAATAGCATACCAATGTTCATCATCTAATTTTTTACTATAGAAAGAAACATCTTCAATATTCGAGTCATCTATAAATATACTTAAATTGGTTATATCAATTGAAAAACTATCAAATGGATATATAAGTCCTTTACCATTGTATTTTACAAAGCTCTCCTTTAATGTCCACAATTTGAAAAATAAATTTTCGGTTTGGGCTAAATCTAAATCTGAAAAGTATAATATCTCTTCTTTAGAAAATGTTCTATAAATACTCTTAAAATCTAGAAATTGGATTATTTCAACATCTACTCCTACTGGATTATCAGCTATTGTACATACTATCCAATCACCAGAATGTGATATATTAAATTCCAACTTACTTCCTTTAAGAAACGGTTTGCCATACTGGGAATAACTGAAAATAATATCTTTATTTTTCATTAAATACTTCTCTTTTAGAAGATATATTAATAGTGCTTCAGATACTAAACTTCTCTCAATATCCTTTGTATATAAATATCTTTCAGATTTTTTCCTTCGTTCATCTGTGACAACTAAAGATAAATCCCGAAGTTGACTACTTGTCAATTCTTTATCGAGTTTCAATGCATATTGATTAATCATAAAAACTAACCATCATCTCTATTCTTAAGAGATCGCTTTAATTGTAAGTTGAAAAAGACTAGAATTATAAAATATAAAATAGATAAGAAAATAAACGAGTATAAGAAAATAAAAATATTGGTTGAAAAAGGCATGTAATCCCCTGTTTGTAATGAAAGTAAGTTTAAAATTTTTGTGCTCGTAAAAATACTTGGTAAAATCATCGAAAGGAAACCAGCTGAAATAATAGGAAAGTAAATATTAATCAGCATATTGTGTATCTCTTTAGGGAGATAGCCCAATTTTAACAAATATTTAAAATTTTCTGTATTATCTTGGAAATTAAGCAATAATGCTAAAAATATAATCAATACTCCAAAAACGCATGCTAATATCTGGTTGATTACAGCACTAAGTTTATTAGAAACATTATTTTTTTCAAGTTCTCTCACATAATCACTATATTTATTGACCGTAGCACCTTTAAGTGTTGAGGGAAGTGTATCACTCCACATTCCATTATATACATTTTGGTTTTTGTATACTATTTTATTAAAATAGCTTCTCTTAATATAAATAGTATTATAATCACCATTATTTGCAACTGCTTTAACCGTTAATTCTTTAGAACTAATTCCTAAGTTAATTTTAATTTTATCGCCTTTTTTTAGATTGTAAAGTTGAGCTATCCTTTGGTTAATTACTATTCCTTTTTCTTTGAGTGCAATTTTCTTTTTCCCATCAGTGAGAGCAAAATAATCACCATTATCCATAGCAATTAAGGTCTGTTGTAATTTTTTTGATTTAAAATCAAGTGTCACCTTACTCTTTAAGAAAAATAACTGCTGATTTTGATTATTCAATTCAAGTGATTCTTTCGGAAATATTACCTCATATTTGTAATGTCTTAATGCCTTCTGTGACTCAAGTACATTTGAACTACTCATGTTTAAAGAGAAACTGAGCACTATCAGAGTCATATATAAATATACTGAGAGCAGAACCAAAAATATATTAAAAGGATTTCTTAAAGCTACCCTGGTTGAAAAAGCATACTTTGATGGTAAAAGATTACATACCTTTGAAATTGTCTTAAATGTTTTCCTCCTTTTTCTTCGTCCTTTCGCACCAGACATTAACATTGCGACTTCAGGTTTTCTAAATATTCTTGAAGCTAATATTGGCATCAAACATGCAAAGAGTAAAGGGAAAACAACTCCAATAGTAACGCTTGCAATAGAAATGCCACGTTTAATATTATCTATCCCATAACTAGAATGATATGTTTCAAGAAGAATATATGAATAGTAATAACCTACCACCAAACCAAGTAAAAGGAATAATAATACTAGCCCAAAAGTAAAGGTAATAAATATTATCGTAATACCACTCTTGGTAAAACCTAACGCTCTATAACACCCCAACTCTTTTCTATTTAAGTTAAATAGCTTTTTATAAAACATATAAAAAACAAAGCAAGTGATAACTGTTAAGCCAAAAAGAAATGCAATAGCCAATATTCTATTTGATGATAAGCCTACTAGGAATTCATGTTCATTGCTCGAAAGTTTACTACGACTAGATAAATTCTTGATATTCGTGTCAATTGATGCTTCTACAAAAAAGTACATAAAAGAAGTTAGAAACGTAAGGAGACACAAAATCAGAACATTTAGTTTATTCCCAAAAAGTTCTGCTAAGGATTGCTTGACTACTCCTCTCATAAATCAATCCCCCAGTTGACTTCTTCTGGAGACAATGGAGATGAATTACGTTTATCTTGAACAATAATACCATTACCTAACGTAATTACTCTATCTGCTACTAAAGCTATCTTAAGATTATGAGTAGCAAACACAATTGTCAGGTTATACATTTTTCTAATAGTATGTAATAAAGCAATAACTTGTTTACTATTTTCTTCATCTAGTGCCCCTGTGGCCTCATCGCAAAACAATATTTTAGGTTTTTTAATCACTGCTCGAGCTATGGCGACACGCTGTTTTTGACCACCTGATAATTCATCTGGAAATTTATCTAATAAGTTCTCAATTCCTAACGTTGTAACTATTTCTTTAAAGTTTAAACTGTGACTTCCTATTCCGAGCTCAATATTCTCTCTAACTGTTAAATTAGATAACAACATATAATCTTGATAGATATTACTGATAATATTTCTTCGAATGTTTGATATATTTTTATCACTTAAGTTATTTACTTCCTCTCCATTAAGAATAACAGAGCCCGAAGTTGGTTTCAATAACCCCGATAAAATATTCAATAATGTAGACTTTCCGGATCCACTTTGTCCTAGTAATACATTGAATGAATTATCTTCTAAACTTAGATTAATGCCTTTTAAGATTTGATCTTGCTCAGAATATTTTTTAAATATATTCTTTGCTTCAATTATATGATTCATTTTCTCGTCAACTCCATATACATATCTTGACATTTTTTTCTCTGTAGCTTACCGCTTCCAGTTCGAGGCAATTGATCCTCCTCAAATAAAACAACTTTTTGAGGTAAAATCTTACAATTTGAAGCAATTGAACTTTTAATCATATCGATCAACTCTTCATCAGAAAGATTGCTACTTGAGGACTTTTCAGCAAAAATAATTAGTTCTTCCGAATTATTGGTAGTTACCGAAAAAGCTGCTGCTGTCTTTAAACTATTCTCTGTAGTTTTTAAAATCACATCTTCAATATCTTGAGAGTAGAAGTTCTTACCACGAATGATAATCACATCTTTTTTTCTACCAACTACATAAAGATAGCCGTTATGTAGGAAGCCCAAATCTCCAGTTGCAAAATACTTGTTTTCGTCGTTTGGAAGTTGATTATTAAAAGTATAATCTAAGTCCATATTCCAGTATCCCTGTGTCACACTCTTCCCTGAAATCCAAATTTCTCCAATTTCATTCTCACCCAACGGAATACCATTTTCTATATCAACAATCTCTAAAAGAACACCATTACAAACTTTACCAGAAGATACAATATCTAATCCTTTATCACAAAAATTAATAATATTGTTCCGTAACTTTTCACCGTCAACTATTACATGTTTAAAACCTTGCTCCGGTTCATGAGCTGAGACTACTAATGTATTTTCAGCCAAACCATATGCTGGGTTAAATGAAATAGGTTTAAGTTTATATTTGGCCATCTTCTTTGCTAAAACATGCATAGTATTATACCTAACAAGTTCGGATCCATTAATAGTTAAACGAACTGATGACAAATCTATAGATTCTAATTTATCGGCATCTATTTCTAAGCACATCTCATAAGCAAAATTTGGTGCAATTAGGATGGTCCCATTATAAACAGTACTTGCGTTTAGCCATGAAATGGGATTTTTCATAAAACCCTCAGGAGAAGTAAAATAATTAGTTGCACCATTAAAAATTGTATTAATTATGGAGCCAATTAAACCCATATCAAAATAGAATGGTAACCAAGTAGAGAACACGTCATTTTCTGTGAGTTTTAAATGATTTTTCATAACCATACAATTCTCATAAATATTATTGTAAGTTACCATCACTCCCTTTGGCTTGCTTGTCGATCCAGATGTATATTGTAGATAAGCAACCTGATTATTTTTAATACTCTCCTCAGTATATTCTCTATCTTCAAAATCATCCACAAAACAAATGAATAATTCGTCTAAAATATCCTCCCCTAGAAAAGTTGATATTGTTTCATAATATTTCTTTGAAGTAATAATATATTGAGCATCGCTATCAGTTAAAATCTGCATAATTGCTTCTGATTTACTCTTATCATCAGGTACATAAAGTGGTACCGCAATTGTTTGTGTAAACAGACAAGAAAAGAATGCTGTTAGAAAATCAATACTCGATGGTAGTAAAATCAAAGCCCGTTCACCAGTACTATCAACACTCTGTAAATAACCTGCAAACTTTCTAATTCTTCGATAAAACTCACTATAAGTTACAGAATCGACGACATCAAACCCTTCATAGTAAGTATAGAGCTTTTTATTTCCATTATCTATTAAGTTTTCACTTATTACATTAAGAAATTTTGACATTCAATTTCTCTCCTTTTTAATAAAATTTACTATATAATTTTTGAGTAAGAATGAACGAACTGATGCAAATAATTAAGATTAATACTAAATGGGAGTCAAAAAAGTGAATATCTCTAATAACAACACTATTTATCCAATTATAAGCAAGTTTTTGTGGCATAAATTCACTTACCCATTTCAAAATACCATTTTTAAACTCACCAAACATACCAGAGAGTAACGCAGTGAAGCATGCAACAATATTACCAACCATAATTGCTGATGCATTATCTCTTACCGCTGTACAAATAAGTAGTGCAAGCATAGAAAACATCATTGCTATCAAAAGTCCAACAAAAAGCACCGTTAAATATCCCACAGTATGAGAAGCTAGAATAAACTTATAACAAAGTAATGTTGTTATACAAAATGGGATTGCTACAGATAACCAGTTAAAAATAAAATAAGAAATTAAGTATTGATAGTCTTTCACACCGATTATCCTTAATCTTTGTGAAACACCATTTTTTCTATCATCAATAAATAGTTTCATATTAAGAACTGTTTGAATTAGTAAAATACTTGAAGATTGAAAAATTGCCACTGATAGTGGGGCAGTTTTACCTTTGTAAACAGCCTTTGAATATTTCCTAGCAACAATCAAATCTAGTTCTTTTTTATAGGTATTCCCTTTAAATGAGTATGTTTTATATTCGTTACCTTCGTATTGAATTACACCAGTAAATTTCCGTGTGTAGATATCAAACTTTGTAGGATAATTATCCAACCGGGAATAGTTAATATGATTTTCATTTAAGTACTTTATAAGATTTTGATTAACATTTACAGTTGCAATAGTATCATTCGATAGGTCTAACTTTGTAACGTAGAAAGAAGTTATAACTACCACTGGTAATATTAGCATAGAACAAATAGTTCCTAAATTATTACTGAAGTTTCGTATTACATTATTCTGAAAACATCTTAATATTTTTTGGATCATTATTTATTGCCTTTCTAAAACATTAGATTAGAGAAACTCCTCTATCTTAAATAACTTTCTAGCTATAAGTAACAAGATAATTGAGAATATCAAAGATAAAATACAGATTACGAATAACAACTGTGTATTATCTTCAAAGACATATTGACCCACTCCTAAATTAATCCAATTTGCAATAGAAATTTTAGAAAGTGTCCTTCCAAAATTTCCTAAATAGGAAACAGGAAAGAAGATTCCACCAAATATACAAATCAAAATCTGTACTACTCCAAGGATGTTATTACATAAAGATTCATCCTTAAGTGCAATACAAAGAACCGTTCCTAAACAAATTGAAAGAAAACCCACCACATTATATGAGGAAAACAAAACTACTGGATTTGCGCCAAAGTTAATTTTGTATACAAACATTAAGAATAACATATAAAATAGTATTGAGAGCGAATTCATTAGTGTAAGTGCAATAATTTTTGATACATATATATAGTTCTCATTTGAAAACGCATATGATATTCTCATGTTTGGGAGCTTAACACTTTCTTCCATAATCATATTAGAAACCATTGTACCCATTGTTAATTGAAAATAGATTAGAATATTTAAACCATAATACTGTAAAGAAGTAATCTCTCTAGAAAAATTACCTGCCGTTATTTTACTTAGTAAATAAAATAGTACAATTGGAAATAGATATAAATATACTAAAATAACTGGTTTTTTTAATATATTATAATTTATATCAAATTTAATAAGATTGATTTTTCTCATAGTCATCCTCTGTTTTTCAGTCTCTCAAATTTTTACCTGTTAACTCAAGGAAAATGCTCTCCAAATTTAAACCTGTATAATTTAAGGAGGATACATAGATATTATTCTTTGTTAAGTTCTCAATTATATTATTTAAAACAAAATTATTTTTATCTCTATCAACAGTTATAGTTGACTTACTATCTATAACCGATATTTCCTTAACTCCTCGAATATCTCTGATTTCCTCTTGCACCCTCTGTGTCAATTTAGGAATCGTATCGAGTAACATATTCCCTCTTGTGGTATATAAGGAGTGTATATCGGATAACTTACCATCAAGTATTTTTCTTCCCTTATCTATAATGACCACATCATCAGCAATCGCCTCAACCTCTTCCATATAATGTGTAGTATATATTATCGATACTCCTTGATTACTTAGTTTTTTAATCGCTTCCAATATAAAGTTTCTAGATTGCGGATCTATTCCAACAGTCGGTTCATCCAAAATAATTAAGCTTGGAGAATTGACTAAACTACATGCAATATTTAATCGTCTCTTCATACCACCCGAAAAATTTTTCGCTTTCTTATCCTTGAATTTTTCTAAATCAACAAACTTTAGACAGTAATCGCAGACTTCGGATATTTTGCTCTTATGAATTCCATACAACTCCGCAAAAAACTTTATGTTTTGAAAAGCTGTTAAATCTTCATATATAGCTAAATTCTGTGGAACTATGCCAATTTCAGATTTGAACCTCTCCAGATTATTTTTAATATTTTCTCCTTTGTAAAGGATTTCACCACTATCTGTTTCTAACAAGGAGCTAATCATATTGATGGTGGTGCTTTTCCCGGCTCCATTAGGACCAAGGAAACCTAAAACTCTACCTTTTTCAACTTTAAAGTTTAAATTATCAACTACTACAGTCTCATCAAAACACTTAGTAATCCCTCTTATTTCCATGATATATTCCACAATATCTTCTCCAATCTAGCCACCTATAAACTTAGCAAGTACTTTTCCAAAAAAACCTGTTGTACATAATGTAATACCGCTCCATAAATATAAACTAGAGACTCCTGTATACATTACAATATATCCACTTAATAAGGCCCCAATAGAATAAGAAATAATAAGAATTATCCCTACTATCATGAATAGAAATTCCATTTTGCTAGGGTTTCTAATACTTTTTATAATGTTTTCTTGAGTGGCCATAATAATCTGCCAACACAACCCACCAACTAAAAACATTATAAATAAAGGAAGTACAGTATAATCATTGTTGGTTGAAAGATAATGTCCAGCACTAAGCATTAACAGACCAATGAATAGAAAGCCTAAAAATATATAATTTTCTTTAATAAGGTATTTTTCAAACCATGTAGAGATGACAAACACACCAATTCCTGATATACCAATGCATAAACCAAATTCAAGTGCTGTTACCCCTTTTATTTCTCGAAAAACTGTTACTAATTGTGCATCAATTACTTGAATAATAAAAGTTATGACAAACAGCATTACAAAAAATAAAATTAATAAAAATCTGTTATGTTTATATCTATCACTTTTTATATATACCACTTCTGCAATTTCTAAAACCTTATCATACGAGATATTCTTTATCCAAGTAGATAGTGCCAAAGCAAACCCCAGTAATACTATATTTAAAAGAATAATTGCTTCCCAAGTAAAGTAATATGCAGTAACTCCTCCAATAATTGGTCCTGAAAACCTAGAAAACTTAAAAATAATTTCACTAATCTTTGTTCCGTTAGTAGAGGTTGCATTCAAGATTTTGTCTTTAGTAATACTTACTACAGAGAAAATTCCCGAAATCAGAAATATAAGACCATAACATACTAACAGATTATTATTTAACACCAGTAATAGAAAATATAAAACGATGTCTAGCAATAAACTAATTAATAGAATTTTCTTCCCTAAGTGTGGTTTTACTATAGCTGTAGCAAATCCATTGAATAGTGCCATTGCACCTGAGAAAGTGAAAGAAAGAATTCCCAACTCAATTGTAGTTAAATTCCTTAAAAAACCTATATGCCAAAAAGTACTAACCAATGTTATCCATATAGATAGTGAAACTAGAATTTGGATTATATGAATTCTATAATTATTTTTCATATACTTCTCACTTTGTGCCAGTTACAAAAAACAAAACTAACAGAGCAAATGGATAGTCAGATTCTAAGAATTTTTCAGCAGCAACTTTCAAATTATCAATATCTTCTTGCTTAATTAAACCATTATCAATCATTGTACCCATTTCTTCATAATCGACTTGGGGAACAAAAGCGTTAATTCCAACCTCATCACTGTTAATAGGTATCAAATCGAGATCAATCGAAGAAAAATTGACTCCTTTTAGTAATCTCCACAATTTTCTACCAATGAACCTATCACCACCTTCAATAATTTGTTCTTGAATATGTTGTTTATAAATATACTCTAACTCTGGTACTTTAGGATCGACAATACCAAACAATCCTTCATCAATATCAGTAATTAGAATAGTTCCACCATTTTTCAATGACTTAAATGTATTTTCTAAAGCACCCTTAACATCATGAATATGTTGAAATACGAGTCTTCCGTATACCAAATCAAAATGATTTTCCTCTAAGGTAATCTCTGCAATATCTCCTTCTCTAATATCAACTCGATTCTTAAATTTCTCAGGCAAAACTTCCCGACTATATTCGGCAAAATCAGAATCGTACTCTAAACAAGTAATATGAGCTTTAGGAAATAGTTCACAAAGTTTCTTTGTAATTACACCTGGTCCACTACCAATCTCTAGAATTCTCAACTCTTTATTAACATCTTCAATTTTCTCACGAATCAACTTCACTTCTCTTTTCCATGTTAATTCTGCTTGAACTTCCATTCGTTGAATCAATCGAGTATATTTTTCATGTTGCATAATTTTTTGTTCCTTTCACAAATAACTTCAAATTTAATAATTAATACCATTAACTAAATCAATTATTGATAATATTTTTAATTACTTTTTCCATATTCGGAATCTTAACATCAGCTTTATGTGCTAATTCCATTGTATTGCTATAATCAATCACTACCTTCTGTTTATCAAATTCTTCACTCATCGAAACTAATACTTGTCGTGCTAAAGAATCACCCTTTTCTGAAAGAATTTTACATTCAAGATACCATGTATCCCAATCAACCCTTTCAAAACTACAATCGCTGAATAAATCAGATAATTTTATTTCTTTGTTAACATCTGGATTAACTATATGAAAAGTGTTTGAATCTAACTTACTTACAGATGCATAAACAATTAGACTACTTACTATATCTACTGGTATTCCGTTAAAATTAATACTGATATCAGGATATAATTTCATCTTTTTACATAATTCTAATATCTTATAGAACATGTCTTCATTTTCCTCACCTCCTTTACTTGATCCCGTTACACGTCCTAATCTGAAAATCTTAATATTATAACCTTTTTCTTTATAAAGATTAATAATATTCTCTGCAACCAACTTAGATTGAGAGTACCCCAGTCTAAGTTGGTTAACATTTTGGGGTAGTCTATTTTCGTAAACAATTCCTTCCGCATAATCGTCTTTAGAAAATACCGATATAGTTGAAATATAAATAAATTCTTTTTTCTTCCCCTGTTGGAGTAGCTGTAAAATATATCCGGTCCCCTCTACATTTTCAGATTTCAACTGATTATAAGATAAAGAAAAGTTCACATTTGCACCATTATGACAGATGAGGTCAACTATATTTGAAAGATTTTCAAATTCTTCTGAGGATAGACCGAGTCGTTTTTTACTCAAGTCAGCACAATAGATACGAAGATGCTTGTAGTAATCATCTTTCCAAAGTTTCCAACGTTTCATATTATCAACGACTCGTTGTAGTCCCGAACGCTCATTATTAGCTCTAACCAAACAGTGTATTGTGCATTCTGAGAAACTGTCAAGATATTTCTTCAATAAGTATGCACCTACAAATCCTGTTACACCTGTCATCAAAATATTATCAATATACTTTTTGTTGCTCTCTCTTTTTTCTTCAATTATATTGTTGTACATTTCAAGTTCGTCAACAAGACTAATATTGTTCGATTTACTATTAGTTTTCTCCACATAATTTTTAATCATACTCGAAATGTCTTTAACTTTGTCAAATCCAAGTATAATTTCTAAAGGAATTGATTGATTTAATCGTTTCTCTACCATTACTTTTACATCATAAATATTGAGCGATGTCCCACCTAAATCGTAAAAGTTTGCTTCACGACTCACTTTCGTAATCCCTAAAACTTGTCCAATAACATCACAAACTATATCCTCATAATAATTCACAGGTTCTTTATAGTCTTCGTCTATACTTACTGGATAATCTAATAGTTGTCTTCGATCAACCTTTCCACTTTTATTTGTTGGTATTTCATCCAAAAAGATTATTGACCTAGGAATCATATAATCCATTAGATGTTGCTCTAGATATGTTCTTATGGCAATTTTATCTTGTTTTTTAGATTGTACAAAGGCAATTAGTACTTGTTGCCCAGATGAGTTGTTTTTTAGTAAGACTACAACGTTTAATATATAATCAAGTTCTAAAATTACTTTCTCAATTTCTGATAACTCTACTCTCTGACCTCTAATTTTTACTTGATAGTCTTTTCTATTATGATATATAAAATTTCCCTTATCATCGATTGAGACAATATCACCAGTCTTATATAATCTGTCATAAGGTGCTTCTTCCCCCCATGGATTAGGAATAAAACTTTCTAAAGTCTTATCGGAATCATTAAGGTATCCTTCAGCTAGACCTACACCAGAAATGTATAATTCTCCTGGAATTTCTGAGGGTTCAAAACATAACTGCTCATTTAGTTTATATAATCGAATATTCGAGATTGGTCTACCAATTGGGATAGTCTCAAGGCCATCCTCAACCAAGAAATATGACACATCAATCGCGGCCTCTGTTGGCCCGTATAAATTAACTAATTTGGGCTTATTTAACTTAGAATAGAAATTCCTACATGTAGGAGAATCCAATGATTCCCCACTACAAATAACATAATCCAAAGAATTGCATTTTGTTACGGAATTTACAGTTAAAAATTGTTTAAGCATTGATGGAACAAAATGAACAATATTAATGTTCTCTTTTATGATTATCTCGGAAATATATTCTGGATTTTTATGACCTCCTGGTCTAGCAATAACTAATGTTGCTCCTGTCAACAATGGCCAAACCAACTCCCAGACAGACACATCAAAGGTATAAGGAGTTTTTTGAAGTACTTTTTTATTGGGACCTATAGGAAACTCTTTCTGCATCCACAATAATCTATTTACTATACCTGACTGAGTATTGATAACTCCCTTAGGATTTCCTGTTGAACCAGATGTATATATAACATATGCCCTATCACAACTTTTAATATTGGTTAAGGGATTCTCGAAATCTCCCACAAGCTCATCTATATCTAAATACAAGACCTTTATATTACTTGAACAGATATTTTCGACCTTTTTCTGTGACAGAATAATCTTCGCATCCGAATTTGATAAAATATAATTTAATCGTTCCTTGGGGATCTCAACGTCTAGTGGCAAATAAGCACAGCCTAATTTAAGCAATGCATGAATAGCAACAACCATTTCCACACCCCTATCAAACTTAATAGGGATAATCTGACCTTTTTTTACTCCCTGTAGTTGCAATTTATTACATAGCACATTTACAAGTCTATTAAACTCCTTATAGGTTATTTTTTTATCCTCATATATAAGTGCTATCTCATTCTCATTCTGTTGGACGGCCTCTTCAAATAGCTCTTTAATTGATTTAGACGATTTCTCAAAAACCTCAGAAGTATTATTCAAATAATCTTTCTGCCATTTAATTTCCGAATCATCTAACAAGCTGATTGAAGTAAATTCATCATTAGGATTAGTTATGTAACCATTCATTAGACGAAATAAATAATTATTGAATGAATCAATTCTTGAATCATCTAACAAGTCCTTCTTATATTCCCATTCAAATACGTAACAGTTTTCCTCAAAAGTCACAGATAAACTAATATCATATTTGCTCTTCTTATTATTCAAGCGAAGATATTCTATCTCATCTCGATCTTTATTAGTAGAACTTGGTCTACTTTGAAAAACAAACATTACATTACATTTCAAATTCAAATCTGTATCTGATTTTGAAACCATACCCAAAAAAGCTTTATGATGATAACGTAACCTATTATGAACTGTATCTTTTTCTGAAAAATTGAAATTTAAGGGGATAGTATTAACAAAATATCCACAAATCTCCATGTTTTTTTTAGTGAATCGGTTAGCAACCGGTACAGCTATATTAAATTTCTTTTCACCCGATAACCTAGAAATTAAGTCACCATAGACACTTGCTATAAAAGTAAATGGAGAAATCTTACTATTTTTACAAAAATCAGTAAGTTTACTACTATCCTCTTCAAACATTTTAAAAAGTTTTCGATTGCCAGAATTAGATACATTAATAGAAATAGAATTTTTCCACGGTAAATTCAACTCAGATACACTATTTGTTAAAAGCTCTTCCCAGTATAAACGTCTCTTCTCATACTTATCGCTTTTAAGAAGTTTCTCTTGTTCATTTACATAATCAAAGTATGTATACTGGGGCACTCTAACTTCACTCTCTTCATTTACTGATGAACCAAAATAGTACTCAACAAATTTATCAATCAGAAGTTGAAAAGACCACCCATCACAGATTATATGATGTAATCTTAAAAATATAATAGTTTTTCCTTTATCACACGAAAATACAACTATTTGAAAAAGCTCTCCGCCCATTAAAGTAAAAGGCTCTGTAGATAATTTCTCGATTTCATCATCAATATCAACGGAATCTACATTCCTATAATCAATCTTGATTTCTGAGATATCAGAGACCACTTGATACGGTTCCAAATCTCTTTCAATTATCTTAGTTCTTAAAATTGGTTCTTCAATTAAAATTTTCTCCACAACTTTCTCAAAATGAGCTTTATTAAAATCACATCTCAATTCAATTCCTTGAAGAACATTATACTCTGTAGCATCTTTATGAACCTGTGAATAATTGAAGAGCTTTTTCTGCTGATATGATAGCGGATAATAATTCATAAAATCTCCCTCATTAGTTCGAAATATTTTCTTTTACTAATCGAACTAAACACTCTACTGTTGGATCCTCAAACAAATCTTCTATATCTAACTCAACTCTTAGTCTAGCCTCTATTTCAGCTAAAATTTGGTAAGCTACTATAGAACTTCCACCTAGTTCAAAGAAATCCTTTGCTATCTCATCTTCTGTAATTCCAAGATAATCCAACCAAATTTTATATATTACTTTCTCTACATTGTCATTTTGGGGAAAATCATATTTCTCCTTTCTCTCTCTATTATCTTGACTACTCTCTAAATTCATCCAATATTGTTCATGGCTAAATGAATATCCTGGAAGCGGATATTTTTGAACTCTATCTTTATTATTTTTTCGAAGTGAGATATTATGCCCACTTTCCCATACTCTTTTCAAAGTGTTACAAATTTCATGTAAGTCATGTGTCTTACTTCCAACACTTCGGCCATATTCTATTAATTCTTCATAATTCGTAACATCTTGTAATTTAGAATAGGTAGCATCTTTATAATTATTTGTCTTTAACTTCTCCATAAGCTCATTTTGAGTTTGGTAGTATATTAAATTCCTAATCGGAAATTCTTTTCTGTGGAAATTATAGATATCTGTTAAAATTTGATCGTCAATATTATGACACAAAAGATAATTATATAAATTATTTTTAATCTGCCCCAGAGAAGCCTCCGACTTAGCTGATAGTTTCAAAAATTTAACAGAATTATCAGGTCTAAGAGGTTTCTGTTCAAATGTGTTACTATATTCCTCTAGAACTACATATGCATTGGAACCTCCCATTCCTAAAGAGCCTACACATGCTCTCAAAGGAGTTTCATTAACTTCCCAACTTTCAAAATTCTGAGATAACTGAATTCTTCCCTCCTCAAGATTTAACTTAGGATTTACCTTGCCATTATACAACGTTGGACACAGTTGTTTATTCTTTAAACAGAGTACAGTCTTTATTAATCCTGCTATCCCAGAAGCTGCTAACGCATGACCAATGTTTCCCTTTACTGATCCGATTTTCACACCTATATTAGTAGAACCAAATATTTTTTTTAAAGCCGAAATCTCAATTTGATCCCCAATATTTGTCCCAGTACCATGAGCTTCAATATAAGAAATTGTTTCTGGTCTAACATCTGAGAATGCAAGTGCATCTAGAATCACACTAATCTGGCTTGCTTCCCTAGGGGCAGTATACGACATTTTGTCAGAACCATCATTGTTGATTGCACTGCCCCTTACAAGAGCATAAATATAATCTTTATCTTCTATTGCATCTTCAAGTCTTTTTAAAACAACAGTCCCAATTCCACTACTAAAAATGGTACCATCTGCATCTTCTGAAAAAGGTAAACATCTTCCAGACTTTGATGTAATTTCATTTTGTACATACTGTTCTCCTTCCCCTTGAGTCACATTAATCGATACCCCTCCACATATTGCCATGTCACTCTCATATGTGAGGAGGCTTCTACATGCCAAATGGAACGCTGTTAACGACGAGGAACAAGCTGTCTGAACTGTTAATGAGGGGCCAGTTAAATTCATGCAATAAGAAATTCTACTCGAGATATAATCTGTACTGTTTCCGTGAAATATCTGAGCCAATGAATTATTTAAGTCAATCCCTTTTCTCTCTAAGCTAGGAATAACATTATTAATTAAATAAGTACTGGTACCACATCCTACAAAAACCCCTGTCCTGTCACTAATTTCATCCACATTATATCCAGCATTTTCAACTGCCTTCCATGCAGATTCAAGCATAAGACGTTGTTGAGGATCCATAAACTCTGCTTCTCTTTTACTTATATTAAAAAATTGTGCATCAAACTCATCAATACCATTTAAAATAAATTCTCTATTTACTTTAGTATCTCCTGATGATAAAGTACTCGATTCTACCATTGAACATCGTCCCGATGTTAGCAAATTCCAATATTCATCAATATTGTCGGCACCCGGAAACTTACAATCCATTCCAACAATAGCTATAGAATTCTCCATTACATCTCCTTTTTATTTTGTTTGTTTCTCTTAAATATATTTATTTTCCCAGTCCGCTTAGTTACCTCATTTAAAGCATCATCAATATCAAATTTAAGTTCTCCAGCCCTAGTTTCAATAAACTGTGCTAATGACTTGATATTAGGTTGACTAAACAGCAATGTTATAGGAATTTCAACCTGAAACTGTTGCTCCATTTTTTGCTGCAATACCAAAACTTTCATAGAGGTTCCACCTAAGTCAAAAAATGATTTATCAATTTGTATAGACGAAATATTCAACACCTCTTTCCAAATGTCACAAAGTTTTCTTTCTACCTCAGATAGGATAGTGTTATCTACGTGACTATTAATTTGATTATATGAATCAATAAGATCCTCTAATTGTCTCCTATCTACTTTCCCGTTTGTTGTTAACGGCAACTGAGGAATACGTATAATTCTCTTCGGTAGCATATACTGAGGTAAATACTTCTTGACGAATAAGGTACAATCATGTTCTTCAAAAGATTCATCACTAGTTACAAAAGCATAGATTTCTTCAGAATAAAAAATTGATGTTACAGTGCTTACTCCATGATAGTGAGATATCGCACTCTCAATTTCACCTAATTCAACTCTGTGACCATAACGCTTAACCTGACTGTCTCTTCTTCCTAAAATATCAATATTGCCATCTAAACGATATCTACCCAAGTCTCCAGTCTTATATACATACGCATCACTTGAAAAGGGGGTAACAGTATTCTTTCCTTCTGTTAGATAGCCTCTGGCAAGATACTCACTACGTATACATATCTCGCCAATTTCCCCAATAGAAACTTCCTCACCCTCTTCATCCACAACAACTATTTCAAAATTGGGAATCCCTTTTCCTATAGGTAAATATTCACCAAAACCTGAAAGATCTTTGTCATACTCTATGAATGAGACGCCTTGGGGTGTTTCTGTTGCTCCATAATAATTGATTATTCTACAATTTGGAGCGAGTTTTCTTAATTGTTCTACTGTCTGTTTTTTTACTCTCTCTCCACCTAAGAAAATGAATCGAAGTTTAGGTAAATTGCACTCAATATGTCGTTTTGAAGATAAAATTACCGCTTCAGCCATACTAGGAGTCATATGAGATACTGTAATCTCATTGCTTTCTAAATAGCTATATAAATCATTTTCAATTAAATTTGATTTTTCGGGGAACACAATCTCTGCTCCAAGTGTTAAAGGAACAAAAATATCTCGTATAATCGGATCATGAGAAATTCCTGACAACATTGAGAATTTATCTTCATCATTCAGTTCGAAGTGTCTAATCTCCCAATCAATAAAGTGATTTACAGCACTATCATTTCCTAATATACACTTTGGACGACCAGTTGTACCAGATGTTATTGATATATAACTACTATTTCCACTCGTGTACCTAATACTTTTTGATGATAATTTATTTACTGTTATGTCATTACCTGTCAAGTTAATATAATAAGAGCAATTTGAAGCTTCTAAAGTCGATTCGATCTTTGCTTTGGGCCACTGAGAATCAACAATAGTAAAAACATAGTCATTTTTTAGGACTGCTAAAATACTGGCTATTAACTTAGGAGTTCTTAGTCCCTGGATAGCGATTACAGAACCTTTAGGAACTTCTAAATCTAATAAACGTCCAGTAATCTCGTCTATGCTTTTCTTAATATCAGAAGAACCATATATGCGATCCCCTAGTTTTAATCTAATTTTATCAACATTATTTCGAATATTAGTTTGCGCTTTATCAAACAAAGGGGTAAATTGTTCAATATCACTCGGAATATCTGTTTCACAAACTGAATTTTTATTAGATAACTTATACTGACCGACTTTTTTTGAGGAATTCCTTGTAATTTCATCTATTAAGTATAAGTACTGATTAAGAATTAATTGAGCTGTCTCCTGACTATATACACTAGAATAATAATTCAAGCGTAAATGCAAATCTTGACCTTCTTCAGTAATATAAAATGTAAAATCATATTTCGAATCTTGATGAATGTCTTCAATAACCTCCGTTTTTAATCCCTGGAGACTATTTTCATTGATTGTAAAATCTGTCATATTAATAAGAACTTGAAATAGTTCCGTATTATCAGTTCTTCTTGCTGGGTTTACTGTTTCAATAATACTGTTTAAACCGATACCACTCATTTTGATAGATGATAAAATCTCACTCGATACCTGTTCTAAATATTGGCCGAAATCCAAATCAGTTTCGACAGACAGCTTCATAATAGACGTATCAATAAACATACCTACCATTTGTTGGGCATTTGAGTCGTTCCTGCCAAGAATCGGAAATCCAATATTTATATTTTCTTGACCTGTATATCTCCTCAATAGAATTCCTAACACTGCAGACATGAATGTAAACACTGAAGTTTTATAGGACTGTGCTAACTCCTTAATTAGAGAGTATTTCTCTGCATTAATAATCTTATTAATATTCTTTCCCTTATGATCCATTACTCTCGGTCTTGGATAATCTTCAGGCATACTCAAAACAGTATCTGATTCTTCAAACTTATCTTTCCAGTATTGTCTCATTTTTTCACGTTGTTCAGTAGCATCTGAAATAGATTCTGTAAATGCAATATCCTCATATTGATACCTAAGCGGTTCTGAAACAACATATTCATGTTCGCAATAAGCATTATAATATTCCTTTAGCTCATCAAGTATAATCTTTATAGACCATCCGTCCGAGATAAAATGGTGAATAGTGAATAGCATGTGATATTCTTCGCTATCTGTCTTTAAAAGCCTAATCTTATATAATGGAGACTGATCTAGAGATAAAGAGAGCGTCCTCATTTCATAGATTGCATCTCTGATATAAGATTTTTTATTTTCATGATTTGAAATGTCTTCCATAGAAATAATAGACTCTGGGGGATCTACTATATTACCTAATAACTCCCCATCTTTTAGAGAATACTCGGTTCGAAGAATATGATGTTTCTGGACAATATTTTTAAAAGCTCTATCCAATGCATCGACATTAAGAACTCCTGTTAATTTCAAACAAATCGGAATATTGAATTCTCTTGAGTCAGTTTTAATTTGACTAGCAATCCAAATTCCTTTTTGTTTTTCTGTCAATCTAATCGGTTCAAAGGATGGTTTCTTCTGTACAGTATTGAGATTCACTCCATTACTTCCAGCAAAAATCAGATCTGCTAATTTTGAAACAGTTATATCACTCAATAGCTCCTCGACTTTCAGACTAACACTAAATTTCTCTTCTAATTCAACCACCAGATTATAAACATTAAGAGACCCAATACCAAGCTCCATTAAGGTATCCGTAACTGAGATTTGTTCCTCACCTACATACTTTTTGAGAACATCAATAATTTGCTTTTCTTCATTAGTAGTAGCATAGATAACTTCTCTATTTTCCAAGTCTTCTAATGCTTTATGTTCAAGATATTTTCTGTCTATTTTCCCGTTTTGGGTAAGCTTCATTTCTTGAATTGTAAAGATTCTATCAGGAATCATATATTTAGGTAATAAGGTAGTCAATTCTTCCTTCAATTGTTTTTCCGTGTTATTTTTTGTTTCATCTACTTCAACATAACATACTAACTTTTTGATTTTCCCTCGTAAAACTACTAGGGCAATCGCGTTTCTTACATTCGTTAGTTTCTGAGCTACTTTCTCAATTTCCTCTAACTCAATACGATAACCATTAATCTTTACTTGATTATCAACCCTACCAACATATTCTATCTCTTCAGTATTCAATAATCTAACCAGATCACCTGTTTTATAATAACGTCTTCCACAAATATTAATAAAACGTTCTTGATTTAATTTATCAAGACCTGCATAACCTTCAGCTAGGCCAACACCTCCAATAAATAATTCTCCACTTACACCAACTGGACAATTGTTCCCATCTTTATTTAGAATCAATAAACTAGTATTTGCAATTGCTTGGCCGATATCAACACTTTTTTCTAAAGTACATTTACTTGTCGTATTCCAAATAGTAGCTTCTGTTACACCATATGCATTAAAGAAATCATGATCAATACACCACTTATTCTTTATACTTTCTGTACATGGTTCTCCCGCCGTCACGATAACTCGTAATTGTGCAAGATCTTTATTTTCCATGGAAGCTAGGACAGATGATGGTAAAGTAGTAATTGTTATACGCTCTTTCTGTAAAAACGACTGTAACCTTGCTCCAGTTCCCATTTCTTCCTTAGAATCAAATACTAATGTAGCCCCATGACCAATTGCCATTAGGATTTCAAATACTGATGCATCAAAGGACACTGATGCAAAAAATGCACATCTATCATTCGTACTTACTTCAAATAAACGCTTTTGCTCTAAAACAACATTCTCAATACCTGCATGGGTAACTCTCACACCTTTTGGAATACCTGTTGTTCCAGAAGTGTAAATCATATATGCAATACTTGTCATCCCATTGTTTATATTAGGGTTATTGGTGTTTCCATGAGACGTTTCAAAATCTAACCTTATAAGTCTAGATAGGTCTAATCTTTTACTTTCAAAAGTCTCATCTAAAAAGAGATACTTCATACCCGAATTATCAATTATATATTGCAGGCGTTCCGGTGGATAACTACTATCCAATGGCACGTAGTAGGCACCCGATTTCAAGATGGCAAAAAGACATATTAAGAAACGTTCACTTTTTTCAATTGCAATACCAATTGGTACGTTCTCTCCATGAGAGTGCTTTATAATTTCATTAGCTAGAATGTTACTTTTCTCATTTAACTCATAATACGATAGTTTTATATTTGAAAAACAAACTGCAAGTTTTTCTGGTGTTTGTTTAGCGAAATACTCTACATAGTCATGATACTTCACCCCTTCTAGTTGTCTACTCATGACTTGCATAGGTAACAACTCTGTAATCTTATACTCTTTAATTGGACGATTGATATTTCTTAAGATATTTTCTAATAGTAACTCGAAACTTTGTAATAGCACCTCAACTGCCTGTTCGGAATATGATGATTTCCTAAATTGACATCTAAGAAACATCTTATCAGTACATTCTTCTACCATAAATACTAAATCATATTGAGAATCTAAGCAATTCATTTTAACTTTCTCAAAAGTAACATCGTCAAACACAAATGTACTCTCTGAATCTGGTGCATTTATAAAAATTGGAGCCCCTTTTATTTCTTCCATTGCTTTCTCATAAACAAACACATGCCCAAGTTTCTCGCCTTTTATACCAGAGTTCTTCAAATATTCCAAAGAGGCTACAGATGGGTAATCATATGACTTAAGCAATTGATTATGCAGTCTTTCAATATAATTGTATGCTGTTTCTTCCGGGTTAACAAAGTTGGAGGTTAAAATATTCTTCACAAAATATCCAATAGTATCGTAATGCTCTGCATTCTCACGACCGGAACTATATGTACATGTGATAAAATTATTCTGTTGATTAATCTTATAATACAATAATTGATATGTACTATATAGTAGTTCAAACAGAGTGTACTTCGTAACTTTACTGACTTTTTTAAGTCTGTTGAAATTGTTTTTACTAAATTTAATAATTTTCTCAGATGTATCTTGGCTATTTTGCTTAACATCTGAATATATATTGAATTTTGTTACTAACTTATTATTTGCTAGACTATTCTTCACCTCTTGTTTCATTTTTTCAGTTTTCTCAGATTGTATACTATGAAACTGCTTACTTTGATATTCAAGATATCTTAAATCTTTTTCGGAAATAATAGATTCATTTTTGACAAGTTTTTTATATATTGAAATAATTTCTTTTAGCAAGTAGAACATAGAAATACCATCAATTACACTATGATGAATTGAGATACCAAAATATAGTTCATCGTCTAAATTAATAAGAGCTGCCCTAACAGTTTCCTTCGAAATATCAAACGGTTCATTCAAAATAAATTGAAGCTCTTGATCTAATTCTGTGTAGTTATGCAGATTTTTCTCACTTAAACTAAAAGTTTCAGCTTTTTGATGTTGAAAGACATCATTTCCTTTGATATTAAAAACAACATTTAACGATACATGCTTATTAATAACAATTTCACAGGCTTTTTTCCATTTTTCAGCAACTAATCCTGGTTGCATTTTCCATGCAGAGGCCATATTGTATTTATTACTTCGATTATCGAAGTTTTGATCTAGAATTATTGCTTTTTGCCCATCCGTTACTAAATTTTCTTCATCAAATTTTTCTATAATTTCCTTTGGAGAGATTTTTTCTTTTTCTAAAGAGTCTTTAATAAGTTCTACTAGACTTTTTAAGTTATTCAATTCGCTAAATTGTTTCAAACTCAGCGAGATATTGAAATGTTTATTAATTTTAGAGTTTAATTGAAATAATTTCAACGAATCAATTCCTAGATCTGATATATCAGATTCTATTGATACTTGAGTATGTTCATATATATTTGATGCGATTAAATCAATTATATATTTATTTATTTCTTCAGTTGTAAATAATTTTATCTCTCTGGGCTTTTGAATTTCCTCCAACTGTTCAGCTTGATTTGAGTATTTAAATGGCCAGATTTTATTTTTAGAAAAACTATATTTAGGTAAGTAGACCCTATTCCCCGAAACTATATTTAATGCTTCCCAATTTACTTCAATTCCTAAATTAAACACTTTAGACACTGTATTTAGCAACTCTAAACTAGGGGAAATATTCCTTCTTTGTACTGGGATAACTTCTATTGTTTCATAACTCAATAAATAAAACATCAAAACAGAAGATGGACCAACTTCGAGAACTACATCAGAATCTTTTGATAAATACTCTGCCGCTTGTGCAAACTGTACAGTATTTATCATATTATTTGCCCAATATTCTTCATTAAGATGCCTTGTGTTAATAGGCTCACCAGTCACTGTAGAAATATACTTAACCGGACTGGGTTTACTCCTAATCTTGCCAACCGACTCTACAAATTCCTCCCTATATGATTCTAAACCAACATAGTGAAATGCATTATTAACAGGTAAATATTTGTATCTCACACCATTATTTTTTAATTTTTGTTCTAAATCTATAATTTCTTCATTATCACCAGAGATTACAACTGACTCTTTTGTATTAATAACCCCAATTGAAGTATTTTGATATTCTTTCAAATACTCTTGTGCTATCTCTTCAGTCAAGGAAACAGAAATCATTTTCCCCTTACCCGAAAGCCTTCTCATAATTTGGCTACGTGTCTGAATTATTTTAATAGCCGATTTAAATGAAATCAAACCACTAGAATAAGCTGCGGCAACTTCTCCTAGACTATGCCCGCAAACAGTGTCATATTCTATACCAATTTCTTTTAATAAACTTGCTAGAGATACTTGAATAGAAAAAATCACTGGTTGCATCAAATAAGTGTCATTTTGAATATTATAATCATCAGACTCAATTATCTCATTTAAATCACATTGTCCTATAGATTTGAATCCCTCAACACATTTCTCAAATTGCTCTCGGTAAGCTGGAAACTGTATTAATTTTCTCCCCATACCAATCCACTGTGTCCCTTGACCCGAAAACAATAGAGATACACGTTTATTTCTTTTCGCATTATATTTATTACCAGATGATTCAAGAACATGATTTAACTGAGAAATAAGATCCTCCTTATTTTTAACTACAAATGAAGTCCTATATGCTCTGTGATCTGTTCGTTTAGTCAACATATACTCCAAATCACTTAGACTTCCCTCAAAACTTAAAGCAAATTCTCGAAAAGTCGCTAGTCTTCTATGAAGTGCATCTTTATTCACATCAGAAAAAGGTATAATGTAATGTTCTTTATCAACAGTATCTTCATATCTCACTCTATTACTATGTTTTTCCATAACTATATTACAATTCGTACCTCCAAAACCAAAAGAGCTCACAGAACAATAGAAATTATCCTCCTTAAGCTTTTCAACTTTCTGAACGACAGAAATATTTTTTTGTTCCAACTCTAACTTTTTATTTAAATTAGTAACTTTTCTTGTTGGAGCAATTTCCCCGTAATATAAACTCAAAGAAGCTTTTATTAGGGATGCAATACCTGCCGCACTTTCTAGATGTCCTATATTAGTCTTAAGTGCCCCCACTAAGAGTTTTTTATTGCGCTTTAAGTCATTATTTAAAGCCTCATCAATTGCTGAGATCTCAATATAATCCCCAAGATAAGTCCCTGTTCCATGGGTTTCAACATAATTTATATCAGACGGTGACAAGCCTGCATCCGCCACAGCACTCTTTAATAATTCAACCTGCATATTTTTGTTAGGTGCTGTTAATGAAGCAGAACGTCCGTCTTGATTAATTGCCTTTCCAATTATAGTTGAATATACTCTATCCTTAGATAAGTTAGCATCTGATAATTTTTTCAGTACTACTACTCCTATCCCTTCTCCTCTCACATAACCATTTGCATTTTCATCAAAAGTTTGACATAGACCATCTGGAGATAACATTCCTGCCTCTCCCATTGATTTGTTTAAGTCAGTATCTAAAACTATATTAACTCCTGCTACGATAGCTATATCACACTCTCCATTATGAAGACTCTCGATTGCTTTGTGAGTAGCAACTAGCGAAGACGAACATGCCGTATCAATAGTTAAACTCGGACCTTTAAAATCAAAAAAGAATGACATCCGATTTGACAACATCGCCATAGAGTTACCAACAATAGCATTCATATCCTTTTCTTCGTCACATAATACCGTACGTAAGTAATCATTACTAGATGCTCCAACAAACATCCCAACTTTTCGATTTTGGATATCACTTTGAGTAATATTTGCATCCTCTAATGCATGAACAATCTCCTGTAAAAGTAACCTTTGTTGCGGGTCTGTTTTAGCAGCTTCTTCTTTCGACATGTTAAAGAATGCATTATCAAATAATTCTATACCATCTAAATATCCTCCATCATAAATTCTGCTATCTTCTTTTCGTATATTATTATCTTGTCTTATTAGAAGACGTCGCTCTTTAGGGTAAGGAATAACACTAAGTTGCTGATTCTTCAAATTATTAAAAAATTCTTCTGGATTAGTAGCACCAGGAAATTTACAAGCTATACCGACTATTGCTATTTTTTCAGAATTTGAACCCTCATATACTGAAGATACTGAAGAAATCCTCTCTCCCAATCGTCGTTCATTAAGATAGTCCCATAATTTGTTGATTGTAGGATTATCAATAAGCGCAGTAAGATCTAACTTAACGTTTAACTCTTGCTCTATTTCCCCAATGAACTGCACCAACGTTCTTGAGTCAAATCCCATTTCCATAAAAGGTTTGTTTAAATCAATACTTTCTACTGGTTGTTTTGTATAGATTGAAATTTTATTAAGTAATTCTCGTAAATTCAATTTAAATTTCCTCTCCTCTTATCAGACCATTAAACATATAGAATATGTTTTTTCTATATCTTGTAAGGATATCAATAAATGTTTTTCATCTATTATTTCAAAGTGTTTTATCATTATTATATTAGGCTCCCTTCATCATTGACTTTTTTCATTCATTATACCTACTAAAAAACACCGTTGCAACAGTAATCATAGAATATTTTCATTAAATATTAATTCGTTTTATGAATAGTTAACTATGTGTTCATCTTATTTTTATTTTCTGCAAATTAAGTGTGTTTTGTGATTATATAAATATTAAATTATTTTACAAATAGGGGGGAAGGGGAGCTATGAATTCCTTGATATTTAGGGAATATAATTCAAATCTTTCCCCATAAAATATTATTGATATTTTTATATCCTATTTTTGTCTGGATTTTTAGAAAGTGTTTTCAATTCTCATAGTCAAATTTCTTGAAAATACCCTTCACTCTTTAGTTCAATAGAATTTTCTCCGTCTTGGATTTTTCATATCATATTGTATCCACTTAACACATAGTTAAACCAGCTATTTACATAATTCAATCAAAATGATAACACAATCAACAATAATACTTTGTATCGCATAAAGACTCACACTTCCATTTTGTCTATGAAAAGGCTGATAATTTTTTCAACACAGGTGAACTCCTTTTATTTCATTATCTCTATAAATCCTCTTACAATAGTCCATTTAGATTATTGTTGTAATCTTCAATTACAAATTCTCCATTATATGTGGTTAATTTGTTTATCACCTTTGAATCAATACACACTTAAAATCGCATAATAAAAACACCTATGGTTAATCTATAACTTCTTAGGTGCAGCTCTTTATCATTCATAATATAGCGGCTCTACAATTTCTGTAGTGGGTAAAACCACTGTAGAGATTATAGAGCTTTTTGAGTGTACACAAAAAGTCCCATAAGAACTATAATGAAAAGCGACCAAACCATCATTATGAAAAACTTATGAGACTTATTAAGAATACCACAGAATTAAGGCTCTATAATTTCTGTAGCGGGTAAAACCACTGTAGAGATTATAGAGTTTTTTGAATGCAAACATAAAGTCACTAAGAACTATAAAGAAAAGAAATAAAACCATTATTAGGAGTATATACCACAGAATTATTCGTAATTAAAGACACAAATATCATGATTTCTATTGTATAAAAAAGACACTCACATCAAGATTCAATTAAAACTCGATTATCCTGCAACACTATGCCCCAACCTAGTTTTTATAGAAACTCCGTAAGGGATTGCTACAATAATTAACCACAAACAAAACCTTACAACACTTATAACAATATTTCCTTTCGGATTGATCAGTAATCTTTATATTACTCGCATCTTTTTACTAAGAAACAAATATTCTTACATTTTTCAGTCTAGAGAATGAATATAGAAAAGACCATGACAAAGCCATTTCTTAATCAAACATTGGAGCTCAGTCAATTCTTATTTTTTCAGGAAGCACCGGTACCCTTTTACCATCTAAATTGACTGAATAAAAACTGAAAAAATATCTCAGAGTAATGGGAAGCTTATATCGGTAACGATTAAGGTAAACATCTGTAAATTCTATCAAAAAATAATCCCCCTTATCATTATCAATAGGCCCCCAATCACCTTTGTTTGAATAGCTTTCCTTATAGTCATTATACAAAAAATTAATTTTAATACTTATGGTTGCGTCTTTAGGAACAGCAAATATATTTATGTTAGTTATCTCGTCTTCTAGCAATAATTCCTCAAATCTCTTATCTCGCTTTACCACGGGTGTATTTAATTTCCTATTACTTATTAGAACTCTCGAACTTATACCATCTTGTGAGCACAAACTAATAGATGATAGAATTGCAGTCTGCAAACCTATATTTTTTATCTCTAAATAATAAGAGCTTTCTACAAAAAGGAGTTGCGACAGATTATTTGAAACTATGTTTAGATTTGTATTGATTTTCTCTACTTTAGTTTCAATTTTCCTTAACTCTCTGCAAATCTTATTACCTTTATTTTTTCTCTCATATTTTGTTATATCTTCATTAGCATTATTTCCATCTCTTTCCTCTAACAGAATTGTTCTTTGACTATCTAAAGAATCTAATTCCCATTCTAAATCTATTTTTTCTGTTTTTAACACATCATATTTCTCGTAAACTTCTACTCCTCTTATTACTTCAAGATCATAAAGAGTATTATCATTTTTACACTCTTCCTCTGTAAGCTCTCTAAGAGAAAACATAAGGATAGGTAAACTCTCTTCCTTCCTTTCTTCAGCTAATATCTTTCTTTCATATTTAAAAGTCAAGTAAACACCTAATACCGTAACTCCTCCTCCTATAAGTGTTCCATAGTAGCCTAAAATATCAGTACCATTGAACAAATTAAGAGATATTCCTAACATTGGTAACAGCCCAAAAATAATGATTGGCACACTCAATAAGACAATAGCTATTCTTAGGAAAAACTTGTATTTCTTTGTTACCTCTTTAGAAATGCCTAATTTCTTGGCAATTAAATGTTGACAGCCAAAAACACACAACTCTATATACATTAATGCAATGATTACTGTGATAACTTTTATTAAATCGGTGGGCATCTTCACTGTTAGCCCCAAAATACTCAATCCCGTCATTATAAAAACCTTGTGATTCCCCTAAAACTCAAAAAAGCTGATTTCTCAGCTTTTTAATCAACCATGGAGCTTAGTTACTTTTGAATTGCATCGCTTCATCGCTCTGCACAAATTCTCGTTGAGCATCTGTTAAATCCTCAAGTTCATCACAGCCAATAAGTCCAAAAGCCTCCATACCATCTTTTGTACTTACGATGTATGCCTCAAGTTCCCTAGCTTTGTCAACGTCTGACACTAAGTAAATGTTTTTTTTAGTCATTACTTCATCGACCATTTTTCTCTCCTTCAACCCTTTATTATTGTTTAATCATCCCCCGATTTATCATGTTGGGCCCTAAAGGCATATAATGGATCAAAATCTGAATCAAGTTTATTGTTGTCGTCAGCTTTTTCAGCCATCTTAGCATTTAAACTATCTTCCATTCTCCCAATACAATCCATTACCTTCCTTATCATTGTAAGGGTTTCCGAAGTAATTTTCAAGACCTCACTCGTTTTTTCGTTGTGTTTAATTGTATCTAAGCTTTTCATTTTCTGCTTTAGACGTTCTTCAATTTCGTCTAAACGTAGCTCTTTCATGCTTTGTTGAGGTCCTGCAGTGGCTGATACTGTCTCTAAAGGTTTTATGCTTTCAACCATCAAATCTTCAATTTTTGTGACGTTCATAATGACCTTAACACGTGCTTCTTCATTTCCATTATGACCTGGTATATAGATATAGTTGTTGATACCAAAAAAAGATTGTTGGGTAATATCATTCTTAGCTAAACTTTCAAGTAAAGGACCATGACCCTCTACTAAACTATTAGCAAAATAAATATTTCTCGTGTCTCGGAAAAGTTGGGTGTTGAAAATAAATGGCCTGTTCTTAGGGAAATTATTGACATGAGCAGAATGGAAAAAATGCTCTGTTGATAGGTAATGTACGTAAGGGATCTTGCTGATTAACTGAGACAAAGTATTCGTATCCATTTGAGCCTGCTCATCAAAGAGGAAGATGTCTGTAATGTGGTTTGTTGAAGACGTTACTAACTCAATATCCTTTGATAGCGACTCTGTGGTCTTTAGATTTTGCAAAGTTAGTCAGCTTATGAAAAAAGGGAGAGGCTTCAAAAGGAGATAGGACGTAGGGATCAATATAGATATTAAGCATCAGTATCACCTTCTTATTGATTTTTGAACCATTATACTAAACCCCGTATACCATCTATAACCCAGTGACACCTACCTTGTTTATGAAGACACAAAAAAAGGATATGTTTTTATATCCTTTTCCCCCTTATTCATTCTATATTCAATTCTAAATTCTACTTAAATACAACACTTTCAGAATTGTATATTAGTTTACCGCTTTTCCTGTGTTAAATACCCTTAAAGCTTTTTTTCTCCAATTAAACATACTTTAACTCCTTAATCCTTTTTATAAACTATTTCTCTATTCTCTAAAATAAGGATGACTATATCCCCATCTTAACAGATCAAAACCTTTCATTTTATAACCTCACAGTTAAATAAAACCATTCATTCTCATAGGTCAGATGCAACTCACCCTCTAAGACTTGGACTAAGTGTTCAGTGATATAAAGTCCAAGTCCAGAGGAATCTTCGGTGTCTGACAGATTTTCAGAATAAAAGCGGGTCGTTAGTTGGTCCAGATGCTGTATCGGCTGTTGGACCATATTACTAACTGACAAATAAATGCCATCGTCCTTTTTCTGCAATGTCAGTTGAGCTTGAGTCTTACCATGTTTTAGAACGTTACTGATAATATTCTGAAATAGACGTTCAAAAATATCTGGATCCATTTCGCATTGGATATCAGGTGTTACTTGAATATCTAGTGTAATCCCTGTCTCTTGAAACATGTCATAGTAAGGCAGGATAGACTTAACCACAAGTTGAGAAAAGTCCACATCTTGAAATTGTGGTTGGATGGCCCCCTCTGTTAATCGTCGATATTCCAACAAGGCTTCCAAACGCTTTGAAACAGTCAGTAGATTTTTAGAAATCTTCTCCATAGCCATGTCATCTTCACTACTACTTCGAAGACTTTGCTGAGCATAGCCGCTCGCTACTGTCAGTGGTGTTCGTATATCATGGGCAATATTACTGATAGCCATGTCCATGGTTTTCTTTTCTTGGAGAGCGACAAGCTTAGTCTTTTCAATTTGGGTAAAGAGAGACTCAATCCGATTCGTTAGGGTAACCAATGATTTTGGCTGGTTTTTCAGAGTAATTCGTCGATGGCTTTCTTCAACCAGCTTTTCTTCAATCTGCTTTGAGAGAGATTTTACAGCCAAATAGTAACGAACTAGACAGGTAGTCGCTCCCAGAAGAAGTCCTATCAATACAATAAGCAGTCCTTCCATCAGTCTTCTCCTTTAAGTCGCACACCTAAGCCCCAAATCGTTTCGATATACTCCGTACCCGCATCCACTTGGGCTAGTTTCTTACGTAGATTACTCAACTGTGCATTCAATGTATTATCACATGATAGATAAGGGGCTTCCCAAACCGTCTCATAAAGGTCCTCTTTAGTAAAAATTTTCTTTGGATTTTGAAGGAGTGTGTGGAAAATTTGAAACTCTTTCTTACCCAAACGAATGACTTTTCCCTGACAGGAGACTTCAAAACTGTCTGGGTTTATCGTGATATTTTTGACTTGAGAGATGTTATCAGGCTTACTACTTCCCTTGCTGTGTTCACGTAGTTGAACCGAGACACGCGCATAAACTTCTTCAAGATCAAAGGGCTTAACGATATAATCATTTGCACCATCAAGTAAGTACTGGCTAATCAAGTGCTTGTCTCCCAAGGCTGTCAGCATAATGACAGGAACAGAGCTTCTTTGCCTAATAAACTTAAGCACTTCTTCGCCACCCTTACCCGGTAACATGATATCTAGGAGAACCAAATCAATCTCTTGACTTTGAAACAAAAGCTCTCCTTCGGTTCCAGAGTAGGCTTGGATAATATCATGTTCTTCAGAAAACAAGTTAAAAAGAATATTCTGGATATCCTCATTGTCTTCAATCTGTAAAATACGTGCCATGTCTTAATCCTCCAATGATACTACCAATTGTATACGCTCACTTTTTCTTTCATCTTAACAAAAAGCCAAATTAATGACAAGGTGCATTATGAGTTATTGATAGCATAAAAGGAAAAATAAAAACCATAAACCTCCACTTCCGAGACTTACGGTCAATTATTTATTAAGCAAAAGTCGTCACATCAGAGGCATCCAAACGAACAGACTCAAAGCCTTCTTCATTGGCTTTCCCAAGAGCAATGAGCAAAACTGGTACATGACGGTCTTCATCAAGTCCAAAGGCTTTGGCAAGCCCATCTTTTTTATAACCACCAATGGCATTAGTATCGTAACCATAAGAACGAGCGACCAACATCAACTGCATAGCAGCAAGGCTAGCATCGATGTGGACAATTTCATTCATCATTTCGCGAGGAGCATTTTCATACATTGGCACAATGCTTGACAGTTGTTTTTCTTTGACTTCTTCAGGCATTTTTCCTTGAGCAACAGCCTTACCGTAGATATCTTCAGCTCTTTCTTGGCTCTTCAAATCGGCAAAAATAAGGACCATGGCTGATGATGTTTCATTTTGCACACCATTGTAGCTGACGAAAGGTGTCAATTTTTCCTTGCCCTCTTCGCTATCAACGACGACAAAACGCCAAGGTTGCATGTTGACTGATGATGGTGCTGTAACAGTCTTATCTAGGATTTCCAACAGTTCTTCTCGCGGAATCTTAACAGATGGATCAAAGTTACGAATGGAACGACGATTATAAACGATATCTGAAAAATCATTGCTTACTACAGGCATCTTATGTCTCCTTTTTTTGATTAAATGAAAATAATATAATCAAAATTATAACACAAGACAATTGTTATCAAAAATAATTGCTACAAAAGTGCTTAAAGATTGGTCTCCTTGAGTCCTAGCCGTTTAACTTCAGATGAATAGTAAACCATGATGGTAATAAGACTGAGTGTGATTACCCAGATTGACTTAAGGTGCACAAAGTGCATCAGAAGAGCTGAGACGATAGCGCCAACGACAAAGCTCCCTACGATAAAGCTATAATTGACAGCCTGACGACGATATTCTCTCTTATCACCACTTCCCTGAATGGCATAATAGAGGGCCGTTAACATTCTTCGATAATTTCCTGAGGTCATAAATATCACGAAGGGATGATTCTCAATCTGACTGCCAGTAAAAGTCTTCATCATGATACCTGCAGAAAAAGCGATAATCGGGAGCTCAATCAAGGCATTTGAAGGTAGAAAAGGCAGGATAGCAGTCATCAGACAAAGAGGAAGAAGACCATAAACTCGCCAATAGGCATTCTTACGATGATCTTTAAACCACATGCCAAAAAGAAAACCTAAGGAAAAGAAAAGGATGGAAAAGCATCGTAACATGTTATGGTACATGCTACTACTACGCCAGTCAGCAACTAACAGGAGAATATTCCCTGTCTGAGTGGCAACCAAACTATGGTAATACATATGACAAAAGACATCCAAAGCTCCCCCTGAAAAACTGAGCAAATTGGCCATCATACGTGTATTTTGAGGAAGAAGGTTCCGCGATTCCATAGCATAACTTCCCTTCTAATAGTGATTGATAGGATAACTTTATTATAGCAAATTCGGGAACACACAGTATAAAAAAGCAACCCTACGAGTTGCTTGCAATCCTATTAAAAATTAACGGAATCTGGGATATTATAAGTCTTGATACTAATAGATATCACGTCTATGACCGACTTCGAGGGCAAGTATGATTAGTTCATTGTCCTGAATATTGACAATAACACGATAGGCACCAATACGATAGTGCCATTGTCCAGTGCGATTGGCAACCAAGGCCTTACCCTTGGCTCTTGGATTATCTGTGACACGATTGAGATAAGCCTTAATTTGTTTCCTAACAAAAGGATCCAACTTTTTAAAACTTTTGGCAAATTTAGGGGTGGGTACTATCTTATAGGTCATCCCAATTTAGCACCTCCCCACCATTTTCGAGATAGTCTTCATATTCTACCAATGCCAGATCGGCTACTCTAGCGTCATATTCATCCTCAATGGCTTCTAAAGTTTTGGTACGAATTAATTCTGACAAGGATACGCCTTCGAATTTCGCAATTGCCTGCATGAACTTCTTATCTGCTTCTGAAACCTTCAATGTAATTGTTGTCATATCCTTAACCTCGTTCTCTTTTGTAACACCATTGTATTACCACTCCTCCTTTTTGTCAATTTTGATAATAGGTTCATACTTTTATTCGTAAAACAATAGAAAAAAGCAACCCTGACGAGTTGCTTGCAATTCTATTAAAAATTAACTGTGTCAGGATCATCCTGAGTTTTGATCCCTTGAATCTTATCCAAGACTGCCATATCTTCCTCTGACAAATCAAAGTCAAAGATATCCAAGTTGGCTTCAATATTTTTTGGTGTCACTGACTTAGGTAGTGGCAAGAAACCTTTTTGAAGGCTCCAACGTAGGGCAACTTGAGCAACAGATTTTCCGTTACGTTCAGCCACTGCTTCAACGTCTTCATTCCCAAAAATACTACCAGTACCTAGTGGGCTGTATGCTTCAAGAAGAATGTCACGCTCCTTGCAATAGGCAACCAAATCTTCTTGGGCACAACCAGGAGCCAAGAGGATTTGATTGACATGTGGCACAATTTCAGCTGTTTCAAGAAGAGCTTCTAGATGATGTTGCATAAAGTTAGACACACCGATAGCACGCACCTTACCTTCTTTGTAGGCTTCTTCCATTGCCTTCCAAGCGCCTGCATTGCCAGACTTCCACGCATCATTCTCGCGAAGAGCCTTTGGATTTGGCCAGTGGATGAGCAAAAGATCCAAATAATCCACACCTAATCTTTCGAGAGATTCGTCGATAGAGACCTTAGCCAAATCGTAATCGTGCTTGTCATTCCAGAGTTTCGTCGTTAGGAAAATATCCTCACGCGCCACATCACTATCAGCAATCGCCTTACCTACAGAAACCTCGTTACCGTAGATTTGTGCTGTATCAATATGTGTGTAACCAGCCTTAAGTGCGAAACTAACGCTATTGTAGGCTTCTTCCCCTTCTGGAATCTGCCAAGTCCCAAAACCAATTTTAGGAATCGTAACGCCATTTGAAAGTGTATATGTTTCCATCCTGTTCTCCTTTTCAAGTTGTAACAGAATTATCTTAAAGAATATAAGATAAAATTGCAAAGATTTGCTATGGTGTCTGGAAAAAACTCCAAATGGTAGTTTATGACCAGATGGAGCTCCTATTCCTTATGATTAATCTCTATCATCATAGCCTTTTGGATGGCTTGAATGCCATGCCCAGGCACTTTGGATGATTTTTTCGATATTGTCAAATTGTGGTTTCCAGCCTAGCACTGTACGAGCCTTTTCAGAGGATGCAATCAATGTATCTGGATCACCAGGACGACGATCAGCCTTCTCAGCTGGGATTTCCTTAGCTGTTACCTTACGAGCTGCTTCAAGGATTTGAAGGTTTGAAAAACCTGTTGAAGAGCCTAAGTTGAAGGCTGTTGACTCATTTCCTTTGCGGAGATATTCCACTGCCAAGAGGTGGGCATCCGCCAAGTCGAATGGATGCACATAGTCACGAACGTTAGTCCCGTCTGGAGTATTGTAGTCGTCACCAAAAATCATGATTTTCTCACGAACCCCTTGAGCCACTTGGAGAATAATTGGCAAGAGGTGGGTTTCAGGACCGTGATCCTCTCCGATAGAACCATCAGGTTTTGCACCAGCGACGTTGAAGTAACGAAGTGGCACATATTTAATACCATAAGCTTTATCAGACCACTTCATGATAATTTCCATCATCAACTTACTTTCACCATATGGGTTGATAGGATTTTGTGGTGTTGTTTCAAGAATTGGAATTTCTTCTGGGATACCGTAAGTTGCTGCTGTTGATGAGAAGACAATGTATTTAACACCGCATTCGTTCATAACTTCAAGCAACTTCACCATACCAGCAGTGTTATTGTCGAAATACTTAAGTGGCTTTTCCATAGACTCAGCCACAAGTGAGTAAGCCGCAAAGTGAATAACGGCATCGACATCAGGATTTTCCTTAAAGACCTTACGCATAAAGTCCTGATCTGCCAAATCTCCCTCGTAAAATACAGCGTCTGGATGGACTGCCGCACGGTGACCTGTCACCAAGTTATCCACGACAACGACTTTTTCTTGGCCCGTTTCAACCAAACGGTCCACCATGTGAGAACCAATGTAACCAGCCCCACCTAAAACTAAGATTGCCATAAAATTTACCTTTTTCTTATTTTTCTATTATTATAACATAATTCTAGTCTACAAGACCAACTTCATTAAGGAAGCGTTTAAAGGCTTGACGTCCAGCATTATCAGTCTTATAAACACCTGCATCTTCCAATACACGGGCAAAGATATCTGCTACCGATTGACGAACAAGGGCTTCTGCGCTTGCAGCTGTCACCTCTGGATGGTTTTCTTTGAGTTGTTCTGCCCATTCTTGGTGAATAGGTGCAACAGCTTCACATTTGTCTAAAAGAAAGTCTTCAACTTCTTTTAATTCGCTCTTAAGTCGTGGAGGTAAAATGGCTAAGCCCATGACCTCAATCAAGCCAATATTTTCCTTCTTGATATGTTGCACATCAGCATGCGGATGATATACACCATCTGGATGTTCTTCTGAAGTTTGGTTGTCACGAAGAACAAGATCCAACTCATACTGACCGTCACGCTTACGTGCAATAGGAGTAATCGTATGATGCGGTGTGCCATCTGATTCAGCTAGAATTCCCACCTCTGGATCTGAGTAAGTACGCCATGCTGCCAGAATCTTAGAAGACAAAGCTAAAAGCGACTCTTTTTCTCTACTCTTGATACGAATAACAGACATTGGCCAATTAACAATACCTGCTTCAACCTCAGGAAATCCTTCAAAGCTAAACGTCTCTTCGACTTCAGCAATCTCCATAGGGAAAGTATGACGACCTCCTTGATAATGTTCATGTGTCAAAATCGAACCACCAACGATTGGAAGGTCAGCATTTGATCCTGCAAAATATCCTGGAAATTCCTCAACTATGGATAGAAGGCGTTCAAAAGTCAAGTCACTGATTTTCATAGGTTCATGTTGACCATAAAAGAAAATAGAGTGTTCATTAAAGTAAGCATAAGGCGAGTATTGGAAGCCCCACTCCTTGTCTTCCATTTGAAAACGAATAACACGGTGATTGCTACGGGCCGGGTGATTAATACGACCCAAATAACCTTCATTTTCCATACAAAGCTGACACTTAGGATAATCGGAAGCTACCGCATTCTTAGCAGCTGCAATAGCCTTAGGATCTTTTTCAGGTTTCGAAAGGTTGATAGTGATTTCTAAATCACCATACTTTGTTGGAGACTTATAGGCGATATTTTGATCAATCGCCTTTACCTTAACATAATCATTGCGTTTACTGAGGTCATAAAAATCAGCAATTGCTTGCTCTGGGTTTGATTTATAGGTATCCCAGAAGTTACGATTGACAAGGCTAGGGCTTGGTGTAATCAAGTCCATGAGTTGAGCACCGATGATATCTTGTTCTTCATTAAGTTCACCTACAGAACCAGCTTTAACACCTGCTTGAAGCAACTGGTCTTTAAGGTCAATCAATTCAGAGCTATCTGTTTCAACATCAGCAACTCCTCCTCCAACCAAAGCAAAAACTTTGTTTGTCAAATAGATACGGTCCAATTCCTCATAATCACTATTTTCAATAACCAGAGTTACAAAAGTGTTTACTAAATTTTCAGCCATAATCTCTACTTCTTTCTCATTAATCAAGTACTCGTGAACCGCCAGCTACTTCAGCAATGTAGAAGCTTGGTGCATAACCAACGACTTCTTCATAACGTTGACCAACTGCTTTTTTGAAATCTTCAACTTTATCTTTGCTTACAAGTGCGATGGCACATCCACCAAATCCCGCTCCTGTCATACGAGCTCCAAGAACACCTTCTTGTTCCCATGCTGTGTGTGCCAAAGTATCAAGTTCAAGACCTGTAACTTCGTAATCATGTTCCAATGACACGTGAGAAGCATTCATAAGGCGTCCAAAGCCTTCCAAATCTCCTGATTCAAGAGCTTTACGGGCTTGAAGTGTACGTTGATTTTCAAGAACTGCATGGCGTGCACGTTTGATACGATTTTCATCTTTAATCAAGTAGCTGTATGCATCAAATGTCCAGAGGTCCAATTCACCAAGTGTTTGGATATCAAGTTTTTCTTGGAGTTCAGATACTGCTGTTTCACATTCAGCACGACGTTCATTGTATTTAGAATCAGCCAATTCACGACGTTTGTTAGTGTTCATGATAACAACAACATTGTCTTTAAGGTCAAGTGGTACCAAGTCATACTCTAAAGTATTTGTATCCAAGTAAATCGCACGTTGTTCAGCTCCCATACCAATAGCGAATTGGTCCATGATACCAGAGTTAACGCCGATAAAGTCATTTTCAGTTTGCTTACCAATTTTAACCAAGTCAAGGCGTTCCAATTTAAGGTCAAATAGTTTTTCAGCAATAACACCAATCAACAATTCCAAAGATGATGATGATGACAAGCCTGATCCATTTGGAATGTTACCATAAATGTAAATATCCATACCTGAATCAATCGTATGACCAGCTTCTTGCAAGAAATGAAGAACACCTTTTGGATAGTTTGTCCAGTTGTGTTCTTTTTCAAAACGAAGATTTTCAAGTGGTACTTCGATGATTCCCTTATCTTCAAAGTTACCTGAGAAGAAACGCAAAACTTTGTCATCACGTTTGCGGGCCGCTCCGTAAGTACCTAGAGTAATAGCTGCTGGGAACACATGTCCACCGTTGTAGTCTGTGTGTTCACCAATCAAGTTAATACGACCTGGTGAAAAGAAAGTATGATCTGCTTCAACTCCGAAGACTTCTTTAAATTTTTCTCTCAATTGTTCTGGTTTCATTTATGTTTCCTCGTTAAACTTATTTTTTATAGCTATAGTGTAACCCCTTTCAACTTTTACATCAATAGTTTTACTAAAATTTTACTAAAACTAAGTAAAATGGATTAACCTATGCTATACTAGAGCTAACTAAAGGAGACTATATATGGCTACATTAAAAGACATTGCTTCGTTAGCAAAGGTCTCAATCGCGACCGTTTCCCGTGTGTTAAATCAAGACGAATCCCTCTCTGTTACCGAAGAAACTAGACACCGTATCTTAACTGTTGCAGATGAATTAGGATACACTAGACACCAAAAAAGCGGTAATTTTAAGAAAGAGAAACACCAGATTGCCATTATCCAATGGGTCAGTGAAGAAGACGAATTAGATGACATCTACTATTATAATATTCGACTCGGCATTGAAAAAAGGGCTCAGGAACTCGACTACGAGATTCTACGATATTTTAACGATATCCCCTTTAACCTGGCTGAGGAAGTTATCGGTGTAATCTGTATCGGAAAATTCAGTAAATCTCAAATTTCTGATTTTGAAGCACTGGGCAAACCCCTTGTATTTGTGGATAGTGATACCTTAACCCAGGGACACCCTTGTATCACGACCGATTTTGAAAATGCTGTTCAGAACGCCCTCCAATATTTAAAAAACCAAGGGTGCCAATCAATAGGACTTTTAACAGGTGAGGAGAAGACAACCGACTTGCAAGAAATTATTCCGGATTCACGTCGGCGTGCCTATCGCAATTTTTGTATTGAAGAGGGAATTTACGATGCTAACCTCATATTGAAAGGAAACTTTAGTGCACTATCTGGTTATGAACTTATCAAAGCTAAACTAGAGGCACAGGAGAAGCTTCCAGATGCCTTTTTTGCCGCAAGTGATAGCCTAGCTATTGGAGCACTCAGAGCTTTTCAAGAAGCTAACCTCATTGTTCCAGATCAGATTCAAATCATTTCCTTTAACGATACAATCATGGCAAGACAGGTATTTCCACCCTTATCCTGTGTCACTGTCTACACCGAAGAAATGGGGCGAACTGCTATGGATGTCCTCAATAAGCAAGTCTTGGCCCCACGGGAAATTCCAACTCTTACCATGTTGGGTACGAAACTAACCTTAAGGGGGAGTACGAAGGAAAAAACCATCCAACTGCCAACTAATCCATGATTACTCAATAGATTAAAAAGTGGTCGTCAACCGTAGGTTGACAACCACTTTTTATTTCACCTTCACACAAATAGCATCCCAGGCTTGGAGTTTGCCTTGGTCTGTAATTGGCTCTAATTCGGTATTTGCAATGACAACTTCTGCTCTTTCGAAATCATAACAGAAGTCTTGTTCTTGATCAGATAGGTTGACTACAACCAGATAACTGCTATCTTTGGTTTTCCGAATGTAAGCAAAGACTTTGTCTGTTGTCTCCAAGAGTTCAAAGTCAGCATCAACCAACCAATCTTGAGTTTTACGAAGCTCTACGAGCTTTTGATAAGTATAGAAAATCGATTCTGGATTGGCAAGGGCTGATTCAACATTTATGTCCTTATAGTTTGGATTAACAGGTAACCAAGTCTTATCCGATATGCTAAATCCAGCATTTTTGGACGTATCCCATTGCATTGGTGTTCGGGCATTGTCACGACCCACCTGACGGATTTGGTCCATGATAACTTCTATCGATGCCCCTTTTTCGAGAGCTTCTTTGGCATAGTTGAGAGATTCAATGTCATTCAATTCTTCCAAAGTTCTAAAAGGATAATTGGTCATGCCGATTTCTTCACCTTGATAAATGTAAGGTGTTCCCCTCATGAGATGAAGAAGAATAGCCAAGGCCTTGGCTGACTTCTCACGATAGACACCAGTATCTCCCCACATTGAGAGAATACGAGGCAGATCATGATTATTCCAAAAAAGTGAGTTCCACCCTTGTCCCAACTCTAACTCGGTTTGCCATTTATTAAAAATAGTCTTAAGTGCTGAAACATCCAACTCCTTCTCATACTCCCATTTAGGACTATCTGGCTTATGCTGAAGTCCAATATGTTCAAATTGGAAAACCATGGAAAGTTCTTGATTATCTGGATTTGAATACTGTTTAGCAATTTCAGGTGTTGCTCCCCAGGTTTCACCAACAGTTAGAAGGTCATGTTTTCCAAAGCTCGCCTGGTTCATCTCCTTGATATAATCGTGAAGTTTTGGACCGTTTGTATCAATCAGTTGATCTGGGATCTTACCAATCATATCAATCACATCCATGCGGAAACCACCGATTCCCTTATCAATCCAGAAATTCATCATGTCATAAACTTTCTGGCGCAACTGTGGATTTTCCCAGTTGAGGTCTGGCTGTTTCTTACTAAAGAAATGCAGATAATATTGCCCTGAGGTCTCATCATATTCCCAAGCAGATCCACTAAAGATAGATACTAACTCATTAGGTTCGTCTCGCCAGATGTAGAAATCTCGTTCAAGACTTTCTGGATTGTCACGCGCTTCGATGAACCATGCATGCTCATCAGAAGTATGGTTAACCACCAAGTCCATGATAATTTGAATATCACGCTTCTTGGCTTCCGCCAAAAGCTCATCCATGTCACTCATATCTCCAAAAATATCTGCAATAGCCTCATAGTTAGCGATGTCATAACCATTGTCATCCATTGGACTGTCATATACAGGCGAAAGCCATAGTGCTGTTATTCCAAGCTTTTGCAAGTAGTCTAACTTACTGGTAATCCCCTTCAAATCACCAATTCCATCACCGTTGGAATCCATGAACGACTTGGGGTAAATTTGATAAATCGTAGCTTTATGCCACCAATGTTTTTGCATATTTGTCTCCCTTTCGAAAATCATTCTTTAGTTATTTTGACTGCTTACTAGCCAGATTAACTTTCTTGATTAAGCTAAACATTTTTCATTACTAGTTATATTTTACGCTTCTTATCTATTTGTGCAAGCGTTTCCGTTCTTTATTTTGAAAAAGTTCTCCTGGAGATAGGGGAGAACTTTCATATATCTGTTATCAATTATCGATAACAAGGATAACATAATTAAATTGTGAAGACTTTTTCCTGACCATCTTCTGTGTAAGCCACATGCCCAGTTTTAGCTTTCAAATCAATGGTTAAACTTGCACGTTCAGCACCATTTTCCCAAGAGAGGACCAATTCGGTCGGACTTGGAGCTTGAGCAGTGAAATCACCTTCGAAGGCTGGGTGTTGATTTCGGAAACGGATAAGGTTAACTAAACGTTTAACCACTTCAGTTTCTGCCGCTGCCGCGATTTCTTTTTCATCAAAATTATGACGGTTGATTTCACGACCATCACCTCGTGCTTCGACTGCTTCAATATCGTTCTTACCTGCAAGTAAACCAACGTAGTAAATTTGTGGAATACCTGGTGTGAAGACTTGTAGAGCGCGTGCAGCGAGATAAGTATCATCATCTTCATCAAAGAGAGAATAAATCGTTGAGCGAATTTGATGGACATCAAAGCCATCTTCATCCTTATGCTCATCCGATACGATAAGACTGAGGTTAGCACCACGATCCAATGCTAGGTCAACCAACTTACGGGCCTCTTTACTATCGATAAGTCCATCTAAGTCTGGTTTAACCGGAAGGCCATCATGGCAATCAAGCATCGTGAATTGACCATGTGGACGTGTTTGGAGATAATCAACAAGGAACTTAGATTCTTCATTACTAAGAGCCTCAAAAATACGGTACGGCAAGATAAAGTCATAAATCCAGCAACCATGCTCTGCCAATTTGTATTGAATAGAATAATGGGCGTGTACCTCCGGCAAGAGAGCAATATCGTAAGATTTCGCCACACCAAGAATCCAGTCAAGGAAATCATAGATATCAGGCTCTACAAAGAAACATGATGTTCCAAGTTTTTTCAAAACATAGCCGACAGCATCTAGTCGAATAATCTTAACGCCATTGTCATGGAAATGTTTGAAAATATCGACAAACAGTTGTTTTACTTGCTCTGAGTGTACATCCAAGTCAATTTGTTCAGATGGGGTTGTTTTACCAAAAGTTGTCCAAACTTTTTCTACTTCACCAGTTTTTTCAATAATGAACTCTGAATACGGTACTTTACGTCGCAAGAACATTTGATCAATATCAGATTGAACTGGCACACCATCTTCCCAGATTTTTTCAAGCGTCAAGAAATAATCAGCATATTGTGAATCACGGCCATTCTTCAAGAAATCTTGGAAATATGGAGATTTTTGAGAAATGTGGTTTACCATAATATCAAGAAGAATATCGTAATCCTCTGCTAGATTTCTCACATCCTCCCAGTCACCAAACTGAGGATCGATTTCAAAATAGGTTAATGGTGCGAAACCACGGTCCCCTGAAGAAGGGTAGGGGGGCAGAATATGGATTCCACCTTCAAAAAGGTTAGGGAAGTAAGTATCTAGATTTGATTTGAGTGCTTTTAAATTTCCACCAAGTGAGTCTGGATAGGTAATGAGTTGTACCTTATTTTTAACCATTTAATGCATCCTCCAGTTCTTCCAATGTTGGCAATTCAACGACTGCTCCAACATACTGTAATTTATAGGCTGAGGTACGACTGCCATCGTCTACAGCTTCTAAAATTGTTTTTCCTTTACAAAGCCCTGTGTAGAAGCCTGACCAGAAAGCATCGCCTGCACCTGTCGCATCGACAACTTTTGTAGCTTTGGTTTTTCTATGAACCATTTGCTCTCCATTAGCAACAACTAGACCATCTTTGCCAAGTGTCATGACGACCAGTTTAGCACCCAAATCCAGGAATTTCTTAATTTGATTGTCAACAGTGTCTGGTCCAAAAATACGTTCGGCGTCATCTTCAGAAGGTTTGATAATATCTACATGTTTAATCAACTCTTTTATGTAGTCAATGCCGTCATGTCCTTCTTGCCAGAGGGCAGGATGATAGTTAGGGTCAAAGGAAATCAAGGTTCCTTCTGCTTTGGCTAGTTCAATCAAGTTCTCAATAGTTTTGCGGGAGTGTTCTTGAGAAATTGGCCAAGATGAGAAATGAAGAATCTTGCTATCAGAAGCCAGTTCTTTTAGTTCGTTAGTGTAATCCAGCTGGTAATCTGCACCACGATAAAAGATAGGAATCGGTGTGCCAGTCGTTTTATTGACCAAAACCATACTGGTAGATGCCTTGTTTTCCTGAATAATGCCATCTGTTAGACCACGCTGTTTGATAGTCTCTTTCAAAAACTCGCCCATACGGTCTTTACCCACAGCAGCTACCAAAGCCGAGCGTCCACCTAAGGCTTTGACGTTCATGGCGATATTAGCAGGGGAGCCTCCAAAGAAAGGATGATAACTCCCTTCAAGATCAATCATGTCTACTAAAAGCTCGCCCACTGTAAGCACATCAATTGCTTTTTCTCCCAAAGGTAAAGGCTTTTCTAAATCATACATACTTGTCTCCTTATATCAGTTTTCAAAGAAAATTGCCACCTGATAGTTTGCCTTGGACAATCGTCAAGACATTTTTGCTCTATCAGAGGACAATTTTCAAATAGTTTTAACGAATAGCTTTTTCAGTAGTCACATCGAAGAAGTGTCCTTTAGCAACATTGAATGTCAAGGTAACTTTTTCGCCTGGATTGTGGAAGTCACGGGCATCAACACGGGCTGCAAACTCATCGTGACCGATTTTGACGTAAAGCATAGTTTCAGCTCCGAGGAGTTCAGCGACATTTACTTCTGCTTCTACAGTAGCATTTGGATAAGCTTCACGAGCAACAAGTTCACTTGTAACATCCTCTGGACGGATACCAAAGATGACTTTCTTACCAAGGTAACCTTTGTCTTTTAAAATTTTAAGTTGACCAAGTGGTACTTCAAGCTCAACCCCACTATCACTCACAATCTTGTCGTCGTGAACAGTAACTTCAAAGAAGTTCATAGCAGGGCTACCGATGAAGCCAGCTACAAATTTATTGGCTGGAGTGTTATAAAGTTCTTGAGGTGTACCGATTTGTTCCACACGTCCAATTGTTCCTGAACCATCAGGATTTTTTGTTGAACTCATGATGACGATACGATCAGCCAAGGTCATAGCTTCAGTTTGGTCGTGAGTAACATAGATTGTTGTTGAACCGATACGTTGGTGGATTTTAGCGATTTCAGCACGCATTGACACACGAAGCTTAGCATCCAAGTTTGAGAGAGGTTCGTCCATGAGGAAGACTTTGGCGTCACGAACGATGGCACGTCCCATAGCTACACGTTGGCGTTGTCCACCTGAAAGGTCAGCTGGTTTACGTTCCAAAAATTCTTTCAGTCCAAGAATATCTGCTGCTTCACGAACACGTTTATCAATTTCTTCCTTGCTATATTTACGTAATTTAAGACCAAACGCCATGTTTTCGTAAACTGTCATATGTGGGTAAAGAGCGTAGTTTTGGAAAACCATAGCGATGTCACGATCTTTAGGTGATTTGTCGTTAACGACTTCACCATCGATTTTCAATTGACCTTCAGTGATATCTTCAAGTCCTGCCACCATGCGAAGTGTTGTTGATTTACCACACCCTGATGGTCCGACAAAGACGATGAACTCTTTATCTTTGATATTGAGGTTAAAATCTTCTACTGCATAATGTGTAGCATTTGGGTATTTTTTGTGGATGTGGTTAAGGTTTAATTCGACCATTATTTTCTCCCTTTATCTGAGTGATTCTTTCTTTGATTGTTACCGTAATATTTTATTGAGTTGGGCTAATGTCTAAATAGCTTATTTTACTGCACCGTTACTCATTCCTGAAATGATATTCTTTTGGAAAATGAGGTAAACGATTGTGATGGTAATGATTCCTACGATGTATGATGCGAAACTTGGTCCATAATCGTTGAAGTATTGCCCTTGATAGTTGTATTGGAAGAGTGGAAGTGTCCACATTTTTGAATCTTTGTTCAATACCAACAATGGAAGCATGAAGTCATTCCAGAACCAAAGGGCATTGATGATTAGGGTTGTCGCATGCATTGGTTTAAGCATTGGGAAGATGATTTGACGGTAGGTTGTGAACTTATCCGCACCATCAATTTCTGCTGCTTCATCTAAACTATCTGGCACACTAATTTTGATGTAACCTACATAAAGGAAGAGGGTTTGTGGAATAGCATATGTTAGATACAGAATTACCAAGCCGTACATATTAGCAAGACCAAGTTTACTCATCATGACTGTGATTGGGATCATGATAACTTGGAAAGGTACAAAGATTCCCAAAATCAACAGTGAATACATGATGTTGAAAGCTTTACGTTTTGACATGTTGCGAGCAATTGAGTAGGCTGCTGCTGGGATGAAAATTGCTACCACAATAAGTGAGAGGATTGTAATAACTGCTGAGTTCCAGAAGTAACCACCAATACCATCCGCAATCAAACGCTGGTAGTTGCTTAGCGTAAATGGGTTAGGCAAGCTAAAGAAATGATTCATGATGTCCTTGGTAGTCTTAAAGGAACTAAAGACTGTTACCAAGAGTGGTACGAGAATGAGGATACCACCGACAACGAGGAGGGCGTATTTCCAAAAATTCGTTACTTTTTCTTCTTTTTTCATTTATGATACTCCTCCATTAAATTTCAAATTTCTTAGATAGTTTGATTTGTAGGACTGATACGACGCCGATAATCAAGAAGAGGATAATGGCAATCGCATTGGCGTAACCGTATTGGTTGCTCTTGAAGGCATAGTTATAAACTAAGAGTCCCAGAGATGTTGTGGAGTTGTTTGGTCCACCACCTGTAAGTGCAAAGATTTGGTCAAAGGCTGTTAACCCTGATTTAAGTGCTAGGATGAAGACCATTGAAACTGTAGGAAGTAAGTATGGTAACTCAATCTTCCAGAAGGTTTGTTTAGCAGTAGCCCCGTCAATGGCTGCAGCTTCAAGAATATCATCTGGAATACTTTGAAGACCTGCAAGAAATAGGATGATTGGCATTGCTACCCCTTGCCAAAGGAGAACAAAGATTGTTGCAATGACTGCTCCAAAGCTAGTTCCGAGCAAGCTTTCTTGCAAGAAACCAATCCCCAAAACCTTACCGATTGTTGGAAGACCATAGTTAAAGAACTGTTTGAAAATCAAGGAAACGGTCAAACCTGAAAGTACAGCTGGGAAGAAGAACCAAGCACGGAAGAAGGTTTGTCCCTTAATTTTTGAATTGAGCGCACGCGCCACAACCATTCCGATGAAGATTTCTCCAATAATCAAAGCCAAGGTTAAGACGATGGTAAAGATGATAGCTTGGAAGAATTTTCCATCGATCAAGAGGAGTTTGTAGTTATTGAGGCCGACAAACTTATAATTGTAAGTCAAACCAGTCCAGTTTGTGAGACTATAGAAGGCTCCTTGTACCATAGGGAAGTAAAAGAAGACAGCTTGTAAGATGATTGGTACAATGAGGAAGGTCCATCCCCAATATTTATTCAAAAATTTTCGCATTTTGTTATTACTCCTCCTAGTCAAGATCGGCCTTCATAGGATTGAAGAAGGCATTGAGGTTATTTGCCATGTTATCGATATTTTGATCCATCAAGTAACTTGCACTCAAGTTAAAGAAATCTTCTTCAGAGTTCCAGTGTTGTCCCAACCAAACATAGTGTTTATCTGTGAAGGCTAGTTGTGAAATATTAGCAAGTGGTGACTTTGGATCCTGTTTCACCCCTTCTACAGCAACTGGTGAACCATCAACATCATAATACTTTTGCATTGCCTTAGCTGAGGTCATATATTCGATGAACTTCTCAGTTTCCTTAGGATGTTTTGTTTTAGCTGATATTGATAGGGCTAAGTCCCCTGCTCCCACTGTAGCCTCATGTCCTGCCTTATCTCCAGGAAAGGCGAACATACCAATTTCAAACTTAGGATCTTGTTGTTTAACTGCCGCTAAAGCCCATGATCCTTGAGGCATCATCAAGGCTTTACCATTGGCAAAGGCGACAACAGCATCATTATAAGATGCGCCACGCCAACCATTTTGTGCATTTTCAGCTAGAAGATCCATTTTCTTAGCATCCTCTTTTAGAGTTGGGTCAGTCGCTTTAATAGCATTTGGTTTTGAGAAACGAAGGTAATCATTTGCTTTATCACCACTACCAGTTGTCGTAATCAATGACAATTGGTGGTATCCGTTAAGTGTCCACCCCTCTGTTCCTGCAACTGCAAATGGAGATGTACCACTATCCTTAATTTTCTTGGTAATCTCTTGGAATTCTTCGAAAGTTTTTGGTTCTTCAAGGCCAAGTTCTTTGAATTTAGTCTTGTTATAGTAGATACCAGAAACATTGGCATTCAATGGGACATTGTAAATTTTGCCATTTATAGCATACTTTTCAGCATAATTATTTTTGATTCTTTTCAAATAATCCTTACCAGTCATATCTTGGAAATAACCAGCTTTTGCCCATTCCTGGAAGTCCATATTCTGTGGGTAGATATGGATAATATCGGGCACATCCCCAGACAGGATACGTGTCTTCAAGACGATACCGGCTGATGGAACCGTTGTTAATTTGACATGGATATTTGGGTTTTCTTTTTCAAAATCCTTTACCATTTCTTGAAGAGTGTCAGTCATTTCTGTCTTTTGGTTAAAGTATTCAATTGTTACTTTACCATCAGCTGACTGATCCTTCTTTTGACAGGCCGCAAGCCCTACAACAGCTAATGTTGCTAGTCCAGCCAGAGCAAGTTTTTTGTACCACTTCATTGCTTAGTCTCCTTATTAATCTTCTTTGACAAAATAAAATTGTTTACTGAGGAAGTCTCCCTGTGGAAGAACGACTGTGATTCCAGCATACATCAGTTCAGCACCAGAGTATACTTGGCCTGTTCCTTGTAAAATGTAGTTGGCATCTTGGTCGAGATCTTTCAGTTTGAGTGTCGTTTCAACCGTCTCAACTGTTGAAAGAACTCGGACATAGGTTGCTAGAACCTTATTTTCGTAGTTAAATTGAACAGCTGCTTCATTGCTTCCGGCTTCAGGATTTATGAGGCGGTATTGCTGACCAAACTGAACCACTGGGCGAATGTCCTTATAATGAGTGATTTGTGCAGCAATGACATCTTTTTCTTCCTGAGTCAAGCTCGTCAAATCTAATTCGTAGCCTAAATTACCCATCATAGCTACATCTCCACGCGTTTCCAGAGGTGTCGTGCGTCCCATTTGGTGGTTAGGGACAGCTGACACATGAGCTCCCATAGAAATAGTTGGGTAAAGATAGCTTGAACCATATTGAATTGGTAAACGTGCAATAGCATCAGTATTATCACTCGCCCAAACTTGTGGGAAGTAACGCATCATACCAAGGTCATTTCGACCACCTCCACCAGAACATGATTCAAAGAGAATATCCTCATGCTTGCTTGTCAGGAATTCTACCAAGTCATATAGTCCCAACATGTATTGATGACTCTGCATTTGGCTTTCAAGGTAGTCCGCTCCATTTCCGATGTTAGTCATGTTACGGTTATAATCCCATTTAACATAATCAATAGCATTATCTGTAAGAATCTTATCTAAGACATCTTTCAAGTAAGCCACCACATCTGGATTAGCTAAGTTCAACATGAGTTGGTTGCGTGAGTAAGTATGACCATAATTAGGCACTTGGATGGCCCAGTCTGGATGTTTACGATAAAGATCGCTATCCACCGAAATCATTTCAGGTTCAAACCAAAGCCCAAACTTAAGCCCCTTGGCATGAACTTTTTCAATCAAGTCTTGAAGCGGTCCACCAAGTTTTTCTTCATTGACAAACCAATCTCCTAGAGCACGGTTGTCGTCGAAACGATTTCCAAACCAACCATCATCCAAGACAAAGAGTTCAACACCTACTTGTTTAGCATCTTCTGCTAACTCAAGAAGTTTTTCTTTCTCAAAATCAAAGTAGGTTGCCTCCCAGTTATTAAGAAGAACAGGACGTTCTTCATGGGCAAACTGCTTAGGAATGATGTAGTCTGTAACAAAGGCTTGATTTTCTTGACTAAGTCCAGTCAAACCTTGGTGGGAGTAGGTAATGAGAGCAACTGGTGTTTCAAAACTTTCGTTTGAAGCAAGTTCCCAGGCAAAGTTCTCATCCTCAATTCCGATAGCTACACGCACCTCATTGATTTGACTCTTTTGGACAAATGTTTGGAAATTACCGCTATACATGAGTTGGAAGCCCAAGGCTTCGCCTGCCCCCTCACTGGCTTCGTGATCACAAAGAATCAAAGCTGGTGTCTGAGCATGACCTGAAGCACCACGGTTAGAAGCGACTTTAAATATACCTTGCTCAACTCTTTGACGACGAACCGTTTTCTCACGAGCGTAAGCTCCTTGCAGAGTGACCACATCATAGTCACGAGCAGGTACATCAGCCATAGCACTGAGTGCTCGGTGGATGACCACAGCTTGATTAGAGTGATTGATGACTTCACTATAAGTTACGATTGTGTTGTTGTCTTCAACTACTGTGTAGTAGAGTTTTAACTCCAAATCAGCAACTTTATCGACTAAGGTGAAAATCAGTGTTTCTGCATTTTCTAAAGAATGGGGATATGGAAGTTTGCTTTCTAGTGAAATCCCTCTGACCACTTCTGCTTTTAAAAATTCAAAGCGTGTCACATCTGAGACACCATGCTGGATTTTCAAAGACGGTTGACGAAAATCCCCCAAGCCATGTAGCCCCAAAATCTGACGTTGTGTATCATAGCTATATGTTCTGACGTCTGGATTAAGCTGTCCTGAAAAAGCGTGATCACGTTCATGGACTGCATTTGATCCATGGTAGCGATTTACCTTTCGACCTAAGTGTCTTAGCAAAAGATCACCGTCATGCTCTTCAATAATGAGCGACAAATCATTGCTAGTGATGTAATAATAATTTTTGTTAACAACAATGCTCATAGTGTTCTCCTTATTTACAGGTTTAATTATAAACAATGTATGCGCTTTCTAAAATGGAATTTTGTCGCTGGAATATGGTAAAATGTTAGGTAAGGAGGATAAACAATGCTTATTTTTTCAGAACTTGAAACAGGGACCTTAGATTTACGTCTTGATTTTTACGGTTATGAGGATTGTTTACCAGACCAGTTCTTTGGTCCTGCCATTCGAGAAAACTACGTGCTTCACTATATCACTGAAGGTAAAGGCTACCTTGAATATAAGGAGCAAAAAATCCCCCTCCAAAAGGGAGATTTCTTCCTTCTCATACCAGGTGAAGTCACTTATTATTTTGCGGATACTCAAACTCCTTGGTCTTACTATTGGCTAGGTATAAGTGGCATCAAAGCCCAGGAATATTTTAATCTTTCAAGCATCCATGAGACGGCTTATCTAAGGTCCCCCCATACAGAAGCATTAGGCAACTTCATAAGGACTATTGTCAAAGATGCTGAAAGGCTAGATGAAAGTAAGGCATCTCAACTACACGTTATCAGCCAACTATTTGAGCTCATGCATCAGCTGAATGCAGTCTCACCCAACCTTGATCAAGAAACCATCTCACCCAGTCAAAAACTCTATCGCGAAGCTAAACATCTAATTGATATTGGTTATAACTCGCAGGCCATTAGTATCCAATATATAGCTGATAAACTAAGGGTCCACCGCTCCTACTTATCCTCCATCTTCAAAGACTTTCACAAGATTTCTCCCAAAGAATACCTGCTCGAGGTACGCATGAATCGAGCCAAGGAACTCTTGGAAACCACCAATCAACCTATAAAAATTATCGCCTATTCTGTAGGCTATCTGGACCCTTTGCATTTTTCAAAAGCCTTTCGACAGTATTATGACTGCTCACCAAGTCAATATCGGACCTTGAAACAATAACGATTATTTCGATATTTCTACATGAATATTCTGTAATGACGAACATTTAAAGATTTAAAATTGCAATAAAGCCTACTCTTCAAAAAAACACTATTCTGACCTAAAATTAAATACAAATAAACCTTTAAAATAGAATCAAAACCACTAGCACAGCTAGTGGTTTTCGTGAGACAAAAAACGACGGTTAATGCCTTAACCGTCACTTTTTACTTTTTGGGCAAGACCATAACAAAGCGCCTCCCCGTGGAACTTTCTTCAAATCTATAGCTAAGTTGCTCATGCTCTAGAAGGTATTTGACCACAAAAAGGCCTAATCCTCCTTCTTTCTTAGACTGAGCTTTAGTTGAAGTATTTTCTTTAGATACAATCGTATTTTCAATGACAAAGTCGGTTCCTTCATTTTCTAAACCTATTCGAATTACTCCACCCTTATCAGAATGCTTGACGGCATTACTGATGATATTTGAGAGAACCAATTTCAAAATAGGTAAATTCATGAAAATACTAGTTGCCGGAAGATAATTTTCAATTGATAGGGAGCGAGTCTCAACCAACACTTGATTTTGAGTGAGTATGCGATTTACCACATCATCTAACTGGATCCACTCCTTATCACCACCTAATTCTTGAACAGAAGACAGAGACAGGATTTCCAGGACAATCTGGTTCATCTCATCGACGATATCAAGGGAGACCGATAGATAGCGATCCCGATCCTTGTAGCGGCCAATCTTATCTCGCATATTTTCGAGGATAATTTTCAAGCTAGCTAGAGGTGTCTTGAGTTCATGCGAAGCCCCTCGTAGAAATTCGACCTTCATCTGCTCCAACTTCAGATTTTCCTGTTTCTGCTGCTCTAGATTGTCAATCACTTCTAGGAGATGATGATAGAGGTCGTTGATCTGTTGCTTTAAAACACCAATCTCATCTTGTGAATGAATGGGGAGACTTGCTGTCCGATCCAGACGCTTCATCCGCTTGGTCATCTGCTTGATTTCAAGGATTGGAGCAGAAATCATGCGGGCATAGAGATAGGAGGCAATCAGCGACAGAACAAAGGAAGCAAGGAGTGTATAGGGAAGAAAGCCCAGACTGATGTTTCGCGCTTCCTTTTGGGAATCGATAGTCGCTAAGAATTGCAAGGTCAAGTCCTGCCCTTCCTTGGTCTGAATCTTTCGCTCTTCAATCACCAGGGAATTATTCTGGCTGTCAGGGTTCACGAGCAGGTCATCCTTGACCTCTATGGCATTTTGTTTTTCCTTGCCCTTAATCGAGACCTTGATATCATTGGTCTTGGAATAAAGGTCGATGACCGACTCAATGGTCCCTTCCTCCTGACCCTGGAAACTCTTGGCTAGGGCTTGCGATTTCTTCAAAATCGTCTGGCGCTGGGACTCGATATAGGTCGATGGAAAAATAA
>ENA-OWPP01000388-OWPP01000388.1-human-gut-metagenome-genome-assembly--contig:-NODE-388-length-51929-cov-7.308632_pt1 | contig 51929 bp, 41 predicted proteins | sample MGYA00248265_ERZ651848 | MGnify/ENA primary metagenome ERZ651848 (study PRJEB26924, sample SAMEA4378233) | human gut metagenome | biome: human gut; feature: human-associated habitat; material: faeces...
CGAGCCAGACCGGTTATACCGTCTCGATGGAAACGAAGGTGAAGTTGGCGCCTTCGACGGCGGCCTTGAGCATGTCGTCGGTGACGCTCTCGTTGCAGACGACGGTGGCGGTGCCGGCCTCGTGGCTGGCCTCGGCGCTCTCAACGCCCTCGAGGGCGGCGAGAGTCCTCTGGAGACGGCCAGAGCAGCCGCCGCAGTGCATACCTTCAACCTTCATGAGCTTCTTCATGATGTAAAGTCCTCCTTGAAACTGATGTTTTTATATCCGGGCTCGGGTGAATCACTCGATGCCGAGGAAAACGTAACCTGCCTTGGCGACGGCGGCCTTGATGGCCTCCTCGTCCGTGCCGGGCTTCATGCTGACCACCGCGGTGCCGGCCTTGGCGTCGGCCTTGACGCTCGCGACGCCTTCAACGCCGCCGAGGGCGGTGGTGACGGCCTTCTCGCAGTGCTCGCACATCATGCCGTCTATCTTGACGGTCTTGGTGACGGTCTCGCCGGCGGGGCACTCGCACGCGGCGTTGCCGCCCACGAAGCCCTGCGGGACGTAGCCGGCCTTGGTGACGGCCGCGTTCATGGCCTCCTCGCTCGTGCCGGGCTGGAGGCGTATCACGGCGGTGCCGGCCTTGGCGTCGGCGGTGACGGCCTCGACGCCCTCAACGGCCTCCAGAGCGGTCTTGACGGCCTTCTCGCAGTGCTCGCACATCATGCCCTCTATCTTCATGGTCTTCTCGACCGTGCCGGTGACGGGGCAGGCAGTGACGTTCTCGCCGAAGCCGACGAAGATGTAGCCGGCCTTGGTGACCGCATCCTTGAGAGCCTGCTCGCTGGTCTCGGGGCTCATCCGGAACTTGGCGATGCCCTTCTCGGCGTTGGCGGTGACGCCCTCAACGCCCTCGACGGCCTCGAGAGCCTCGGTGACGGTCTTCTCGCAGTGAGAGCACATCATGCCGTCTATGCGCATGGTGACGTCTATGAGCTCCTCGTCCTCGGCGGGAGCCTCGGCGCGCTGCTTGTGCTTGCGCGGCTTGTCCTTGCTGGCGTCGTACATCTTGAACAGGTTCAGACGCAGGGCGTTGGTGACGACGCAGAAGGAGCTGAGGCTCATCGCGGCGGCGCCGAGCATCGGGTTGAGCGTGATGCCCGCCCAGACGAAGCAGCCGGCGGCGATGGGGATGCCGATGGAGTTGTAGAAGAAGGCCCAGAACAGGTTCTGGTGTATGTTGCGCAGCGTGGCGCGGGACATGCGGATGGCGGCGGGGACGTCGCTCAGCTGGCTCTTCATGAGCACGACGTCGGCCGCGTCGATGGCGACGTCGGTACCGGCTCCGATGGCGATGCCGATGTCGGCGCGGGTCAGGGCGGGGGCGTCGTTGATGCCGTCGCCGACCATGGCGACCTTGCCCTGCTTCATGAGCTTGCGGATGACGCTCTCCTTGCCGTCGGGCAGGACGCCGGCGATGACCTCGTCCACGCCCGCCTGGGCGCCGATGGCCTTCGCGGTGCGCTCGTTGTCGCCGGTGAGCATGACGACGCGGATGCCCATGTTGCGCAGTTCGCCAACGGCGCGCGGGCTGTCCTCCTTGATGACGTCGGCCACGGCGATGATGCCGGCGAGCTTGCCGCCCTCGGCAAAGTACAGCGGGGTCTTGCCCTGCTCGGCGAGGGCTTCGGCCTTCTCGCGCATGTCGTCGGTGACGGTGGCCTTGGTGACGATGAACTTGTGGTTGCCGGTGGCCAGCTCTTTGCCTTCCATGGTGGCGATGACGCCGTTGCCGGGCAGAGCCTCGAAGGAGCTGACCTCGGGAGCCTTCATGTTAAGCTCCTCGCCGCGCTGCATGATGGCGCGGGCCAGCGGGTGCTCGCTCTTCTGCTCGAGCGCGAGGGCGAGGCGCATGAGGTCTTCCTCGCTGACGCCCTCGGCGGGGAGAATGTCGGTGACCTTGGGCTCGCCGGAGGTGATGGTACCGGTCTTGTCCAGGGCTACGATGTCCATCTTGCCGGCCTCCTCGAGGGAAGCGGCGGTCTTGAACAGGATGCCGTTCTTGGCGCCCATGCCGTTGCCGACCATGATGGCGACCGGGGTCGCGAGGCCGAGCGCGCAGGGGCAGCTGATGACCAGGACGGAGATGCCGCGCGCGAGGGCGTAGCCGAAGTTATAGCCGAGGAGCAGCCACACTATGATGGTGACTACGGCGATGGAGATGACGGCGGGGACGAAGATGCCGGAGACCTTGTCGGCGACCTTGGCGATGGGCGCCTTGGTCGCGGCGGCGTCGGAGACCATCTGGATGATCTGGCTGAGGGTGGTGTCCTCGCCGACGCGGGTGGCCTGGCACTTGATAAAGCCGCTCTGGTTGAGCGTGGCGGCGCTGACGCTGTCGCCCTCGGCCTTGTCGACCGGGATGCTCTCGCCGGTGAGCGCGCTCTCGTTGACGGCGCTGTGGCCTTCGAGCACTATGCCGTCGACGGGGATGTTCTCGCCCGGGCGGACAACGAAGATGTCGCCCTTCTGCACTTCCTCGATGCCCACGGTGACCTCCTGGCCGTCGCGGAGTATCGTGGCGGTCTTGGGGGCGAGCTTCATGAGGCTCTTGAGCGCGTCGGTGGTCTTGCCCTTGCTGCGCGCTTCGAGCATCTTGCCTACGGTGATGAGCGTGAGTATCATCGCGGCGGCCTCGAAGTAGAACTCCGTGTGCATGACGTGCATCTGATCCATCGGAGTGGCCTTCGTGGTCATCTCAAAGAGCGCGTAGCTGCTCCATACAAACGCGGCGGAGGAGCCGAGCGCGACCAGGGTGTCCATGTTGGGCGCCTTGTGCGCGAGGCTCTTGAAGCCGGAGATGAAGAACTTCTTGTTGATTATCATGATGATGACGGTCAGGTAGAGCTGGATGAGCGCCTGAGCCATATAGTTGGTCGCCAGGAACTCCGGCAGCGGCCAACCCCACATCATCGCGCCCATGGAGAAATACATGAGCACTATCAGGAAGCCGACGGACGAAATCAGGCGGCGCTTGAGCACCGGCGTCTCGTGATCCTCCAGCGCGGCCTCGGCCTCTGCCATGGAGCTGGCAGCGCTCTGCTGGCCGCCTGCGCCCTTCTCGCTGGCGCCGTAGCCGGCGTCCACGACCGCCTTGATTATGTCGGCGGGGGAAGCGGTGCCCTCGACGCCCATGGAATTGGTCAGCAGGCTGACCGAGCAGCTGGTCACGCCCGGTACAGCGTTCACGGCCTTCTCAACTCTGGCGCTGCAGGCCGCGCAGCTCATGCCTGTGACATTAAACTGCTTCATACGATACCTTTTACCTCCCTGTTGCGTTACCTCATCAACTTCTGCAAAGTCCTCAGCAGCTCGTCGATGGTTTCGTCGTTGCCTTCACGGATATCGTCGACGACACAGGTACGGATGTGGTCGCTCAGAAGCTCGCGGTTGAAGGCGTTCATCGCCGCCGTCACCGCCGCGGACTGCACCAGGATGTCCGGGCAATAGACGCCCTTCTCCACCATGCCGCGTATGCCGCGCACCTGACCCTCGATACGGTTGAGCCGGTGTATGAGCTTCTTGTACTCCTCCGGAGTGCGCTCCTTAGTCCTCTGGCAACAACTACATTGCTTTTTTTCTCCCATGATGTACTCCTTCCGAAAAAGTACCCATCCGGGGTATCTATCATATACCCCGGATGGGTATACTGTCAATACCCATCTCACACTTTAATTCGACGCTGTGAGTTTTTGACGCTTCACGTTCTGTCTGTGGAGCAAAGCTCCCCGTTTTCTGTATAATACACCGTTATTCCCTCGTTTGCAAGTGATTCCAGTGCATCCAGATTGAAGTGGTCGGATATGAATACGGGGGCAAGCTTGAGCGCGAGAGCGGCGCAACCGCCGTCGAAGGAGTAGGCGGCGAGCTCGGGGATGCAGGCGCGGTCCAGCCCGTCGGCCGGGTCGAGGTAGGCCGAGCGGACAGTGCCGTCGTCGTAGACGTAATAGCCGCCCGAGTCCCCGCCTGCAAGGGGGTAGTCGTGAAGATAGGCGATGCAGACGGTGCCGGAGAACTGCAGGGTGGCTATGTTCGTCACGGTGGTGCCGTCGCGGTGAGAAAAGGTGAAGGAGTATTCCGCTCCTGTCTCACTGTCGAGGCATCGCATAAAACCGTCGTCGCTGATAATGGCTCCGCGGGTGTAGCCTGCGTCGGAGAGGGTATCGGCGATGTAGTCGGCGATAAAGGCGTTTCTCATCCAGCACAGGCTCACGAAGCGTGTTACCGCGTTGGCCTCGGCGAAGGCGAGGTATTCGCCGGAGACGTTCAGCCGCACGGTGTTGCCGCCCAGCAGCTCCAGGCTCACGTGCTCTCCGTCGGAGGTGTAGGCGGCGACGGCCGAGAAGAACTCGCCCTGCGCGCCGTTCAGGCGCGGGTCGTATTCGGCCGCCTCTGCGTCGGTGGCGCTGTTGAACAGGGAGTAATACTGCTCATACAGCGCCGCGAGATAGTGATAGCGCGTACCGCTGCCCTCCAGCAGCTCGAGCGCGGCGTAGAGCGCCGCGTCAACGGTCACATCCTCGTTCGGGTGCGCGTTGATGTAGCGCAGGTTGTGGAACTCCTCGCTGTCCACGTCCGCGCTGAAAATCTCCAGCGCGTCGCCGGAGGCCTGGGAATAGAGCGAGCGCAGCTCGCGCCGCTCGTCCGTGGCGTCGGCTCCGCCGTAGCCGAGGTTGTAGTAGAAGGTGAAGTCCTCTCCGGCGTTCATTTCGCCGCTCAGGACGGTTATCTCCTGAATCCCGGCTTCGGCGCCGACCAGAGAGTTCACCCCTATGGCCAGGGAGAGCGCTGCCACGGCTATCAGAGCTATGACCAGCACCACGCGGAGCTTCAGCCGACCCTCCGGCAGAGGTATGTTTATGGTCTTGTCTACGGTGGGTCTGTCGTTGGAGACTGAGCGCTTTTTCATCTGCTACAACACCGAGATGAGTATGAACAGACCCAGCACAGCCAGCAGCACGCCCAGCGTGGCGACAAACGCCAGCACGCCCTTGCGGCACGCCTTGTAGTTGCGTATGTAGTTGTGCTTGCGGAAGATGCAGGCGGCGATAAGCCCGAAAATCGGCAGGAAGAAGGATAGTATCGCGTACCAGCGGCTTCCGGTGTCGTGGACGGGGCGGTCGAGTATGACCTCGCTGGTGGCGAGGTTGACATCTGCCTCCTCGGCGGGAGCTTCGGCGTTGACGCCGACGATGGACAGGGTCTTGAGCGGCACGTCGCGCTCGCGTATGGCCTTGTACTCGGCTATTTCCGCGGCGCTGCCGTAGACATAGTGCTCATGTCCGATGTTCACAAGCTCAGGCTCCTCGCCCTCGGCGTAGTTGTGCATGCCCGGGTCGTAGGTGTAGAGCACCTTGTTCTTTTCAAGCTGCGGGTCGGGCAGGGGGATGGCCGAGATCAGCGAGCGGGTGTAGGGGTGGAGCGGGTAGTTGAACAGCTCATCCGACGTGGCTATCTCGACTATGCGCCCCTTGTAGATGACGCCGATGCGGTCGGAGATGTAGCGCACTATCGAGAGGTCGTGCGCGATAAAGAGGTAGGTCGTGCCCTGCTCAGCCTGGAACTTATTCATGAGGTTGAGTATCTGCGCGCGTATGGAGACGTCCAGCGCGGATATGGGCTCGTCCGCCACGACGAACTCCGGCTCCATGACCATGGCTCGCGCCAGACCCACGCGCTGGCGCTGTCCGCCGGAGAACTCGTGCGGATAGCGCGTCAGGTGCTCGGGCAGCAGGCCGACGGCCTCGATTATGTTCTCCACCTTGCGGACGCGGTCGGCCTCGTTTTCGTAGAGGTGGAAGTTGTACAGTCCCTCGGAGATGATGTAGTCCACCGTGGCGCGCTCGTTCAGCGAGGCGGCGGGATCCTGGAACACCATCTGGATGTTGCGTATGACCTCGCGGTCTAGGCTGCGGGGTATCTTCCCGGAGATGCGCACGCCCTTGTAGAGTATTTCACCGGCCGAGCAGGTGTTGGCGCGGATGACGGCGCGGCCTATCGTGGTCTTGCCCGAGCCGGACTCGCCGACCAGGGAGAAGGTCTCGCCCTTGTACACGTCGAAGGACACGTCGCGCACGGCGCGTACCATGCTCTCGCCCTTGCCGAAGTTGATATCTACGTGCTTGAGGGAGAGCAGGATCTCGCGGCCGTTTTCGTCCACCGGCCCGTGCTCGGGAAAATGGCTCGCGCTGGCGTCCAGCAGCTGTGCTTCTTTGTCTTTAGCCATGCGGAACCACCTCCTATATGTTGAATACTTTCATCAGAGTGCCGTGGATATCGTGGATGATCTCCGGCTTTTCCACCTTGGGCGCGCGCGGGTCGAGCAGCCAGGTCTTGACGTAGTGCGTGTCCGAGACCTTGAACATCGGCGGCTCGCGCAGGGTGTCCACGCGCAGGCAGTATGGGTTGCGCGGCGCAAAGGCGTCGCCGACTATCTCGTTGTAGAGGCTCGGCGGCGTGCCGGCGATGGAGTAGAGCTTCATGCCCCTGTCCATGAGCTGGGGCAGCGAGCTCAAAAGCGCCCAGGTGTAGGGGTGGCGGGGGTCGTAATAGACCTCCTCCACGGTGCCCAGCTCGATTATCTGCCCGGCGTAGAGCACCGCCACGCGGTCGGCCACGTTGGCCACGACGCCGAGGTCGTGCGTGATGAACACGATGGTGTAGCCGAACTCCTTTTGCAAATCCTTGATGAGCTTTATTATCTGCGCCTGTATCGTGACGTCCAGGGCGGTGGTAGGCTCGTCGCAGATGAGTATCTTCGGCTGGCAGGAGAGCGCGATCGCTATGACTATGCGCTGGCGCATACCGCCGGAGTACTGGAAGGGGTAGTCGTCGAAGCGGTTCTCCGCGTTCGGGATGCCGACCTTCTTCATGAGGATGATTGCCCGCTTGCGCGCCTCCAGCTCGGAGACGTTCTGGTGCTTCATGATGACCGAGGTTATCTGCTTGCCTATGGTCATTATGGGGTTGAGGCTGGTCATCGGGTCCTGGAATATGGTGGCTATCTTCTGGCCGCGTATCTTGGTCCAGTCGCTGACGCAGTCGCTGCGCGCCAGGTTGAGCACCAGCGAGCCGTGCAGCTTGCCGTTTTCTTCGCCGAGGTACTTCACGCGGAAGACGGCGTTTTCAAAGATACGGTTGAGCGTCTCGTCGTCGCCGAGGTCGGCGCCGATGGTCATGGCCGTCTTTATCGCGTCGTACAGCTTGTGCTCCAGCTTCCGGCGGCCGTGGATAGGGTAGCGCCCGAGCGAGAGGCAGATCTCCTTGGCCAGAACCTTGTTGCGCTCCCGGGTCTCGGCGGATATTTCGCCGGCGCACTCGCGCGCGTAGCGCTCTTTGAGCTCCGACATGCGTCGGCCGTACTCGGCGTTATAGGCCGCGTCGGCCTTGGTCTTGGCCGCGTGCTCGCGTATCGAAGCCTTTTTGCGGCTCTCGAGCTGCTTGATCTGCGCGTCGTAATCCGCTATCTGGGCGGAAATCTCCTTGATCCTTGCCTTCTCCCTGGAGCGGTCGAGCGTCTGCTTGAGGTTTTGCGCCTGCGTGCGCCGGAAGGTCAGCTCCTTGTGCTCCGCGTCGAAGGCGGCGGCGTCGCTTCCTCTGAGCGTGAGCCGCTCCTTGTGGTCGCGCTCCAGCTCCTTGATTTCCCTGTAGGCGGCCGCGCCCAGCTCCAGCTTCGAGAGCTCGTTGAGCCTGGCCTCGGCCTTGGCTATCGCGCCCGCGCCGACGGCGAAGCACACATCGGTCAGCGAGTCGTCGTTGAAGATTATGTCCCCGCCGTCGATGAAGCCGTTGTTGTCCAGCATGCCGGCGAAGGCCTTGGTGAGCACGCTCTTGCCGCAGCCGCTCTCGCCGACGATGGCGATGGATTCGTTCTCGTAGATGTCCAGCGAAACGCCGCGTATGGCGGTCAGCACGCGGCCGCGGACGTGGAACTTGACGTATAAGTCCTTGATGGACAGCAAAACTTTTCTGTCATCCATGAGCCGCACCCCCTACATGTGAGTACGCGGGTCGGCCGCGTCGCCGAGGTTCTGGCCTATCAGGAACAGCACGACGGAGATGAACGCGCTGAGCATGACGGGACACCAGAACTCCCAGCCCCAGCCGGGCGTGACCATGGCGCTCTGGGAGTTGTACAGTATCTTGCCCAGGGTGGTGTCGGAGATGCCGAGGCCGATGTAGCTCAAAAAGGCCTCGGAGGCGATGTACGCCGGGATCTGCGTCGCCATGACGGTGACGATGAAGCTTATCATGAAGGGCAGTATGTTCTTCACGGCTATGCGCACCGTCGAGGAGCCGAGACAGCGCGAGGCGAGGTTGTACTCTCGGTCGCGTATGATTATGACCTGCGTGCGCAGCGAGTAGGCCACGCCTATCCAGCCGGTGACGCACATCGCGAAAAGCAGCGTGCCGAAGCTAGGCGAGAAGACCAGGACCCAGACGGAGATGATAAGCGTGCCGGGCACGTTGCTCACGACGTTGCGTATCTCGTTCATGACCAGGTCGACCTTCTTGGAGAAGCCCCAGATGGCGCCGACGACGATGCCGATGGAGAAGTTTATCAGCGTACACAGCAGCGCCAGGGAGAGGGATATGCGCGCGCCGTACCACATGGAGTCGAACGTCGACTGTCCCGAGGCGCCCGTGCCGAATATCCAGCGTATGGAGAAGCCGAACTTCTCGATGGCCGCCCACGGCGTGAGGTGCTTGGCCGTGGAGTCCATGATGTTGCCGTAGCGGTCATAGCCCATGATCGCCGGGTAGATGTACGTGAAGGCGATGATAACGGCAAAGAGCACAAGTATGACGATGTTGGACTTCTTGCGGAAGAACACCCGGAAAACGCTGTGCCAATAGGAGTAGCGCGGAGCGGTTATCTTCTCCACCGCGGCCTCGTCCTGAGGTATGCGCTCAAAAAGCTCCTCGTCTGTAAAGCCGGTGTCATCCAGCCGTATGAATTCATCCTGTGTTACAGCAGCCATCTTGAATCACCTCGCCTTGGATGTATAGGAGATACGCGGGTCCATAACCGCCATGAGTATGTCGCCGGCTATGGCGGATATGATGAACAGCACGCCGTAGAACAGCGCGACGCCGACTATGACCGCGTTGTCGTATGCGCCTATGGCCTGCACCAGCAGTCCGCCGACGCCGGGGATCAGGTAGACCTGCTCCATGATTATCGCGCCGGACAGCGCGCCGGTTATCGCGCCGGGGATGCCGTGCACCACGGGTATGGCGGCGTTTTTGAAGATGTGCTTTGTGAATATCTCCCGCTCGCTGAGTCCCTCGCTGCGTGCGAACTTTACGTAGTCGGAGTTCATCTGGTCGACCATGTAGCGGCGCATCCACTTCATCTCGCCGGCTATGGCGCCTATGGCCGAGGATGCGATCGGCATGATGTACATCAGCCAGGTCGGGTTGTCCAGCGAGAAGGTGGTCGGCAGTCCGAGCTTGTTGCCTATGGCCTTGAGCATCAGCATGTAGGCCAGGCCGGGGACGGCCATTATGATGACCACGTATGCGTTGCCGAGCCTGTCCACCCACGTGTCCTTCTTCTTGGCCATGAGTATGCCGAGCGGCAGGCCGATTATATAGGCCAGCGCGGAGGCGATGATACTCACGATGAAGGAGTAGGATATGCGCGAGCCGCTGTCCTTGACCAGGGACACGTTGGTGTAGTCGTCGGTGTAGAGGTTTGCGTAAACGAGGTTCAGATCCCTCGAGCCGGCCAGGTAGGTGGCCGAGTGCAGGTCATCCGCGCTCTCCTCCACCACGCCGGTGGGGTAATAGGTGGTGGAGCGGACGTAGTTGCCCTGGGACTGCACCATGGTATCAAAGGCGTCGACGCCCTTGTTGACGCTGTAGGAGGTGCCCAGGTGTATCGTCAGGAAGTTCTGGTGTATATACGGAAAACGATCGTCGAAGTAGAGCAGGTACTTGTGGTAGGTGCCGTTGCCCAGTATGGCCGGGGAGAACTTCTCTCCGCCGTAGGCCGGGTCATAGAGCGTGAAGGTGAGACCCCTCTCGCCGATGTCCTCCTCGACGTAGTTGATGTTGTCAAAGTCAAAGATTCCGGCAAAGAAGTTGAGCATGCGTATCAAAAGCGGGGTGTTCTGGTACGCAAAGAGGCTGGCCGAGCCGCCGGTGGCTATGCGGTTGGGCGTGGCCATGACGGCGTCCAGACGGGCGACCGTGTACCCCTGAGCCTCATACTCCTCTGTAAAGCGCTGGATATACGCGGCGGTCTCGTCGCTGTCCTTGTCCGCCGTGCGGCCGATGGTGGCGACGGACTGGCGCTCATCCTCGGTTATCTCGCCGGAGGCGACCAGCTGATTGAGCCAGTCGGTGTAGGGTACGTAGTCGAGATAGTCGTACTCCTCCCACTTCTGGTACATATAAATGGTTCTCTGGTTGTTGCTGAGCTTGACGTACTGCTCGTCCTCAGCGAAGATAAGGGTGTTGTCCAGCCAGGAGAAGACCATGAGCATCACTAGCGCGATTGCAATCACGAGGGATATGCAGCCGCGAAAAAAACGTTTGAAAAAATACTTGACCATAAGCGCGCTCCCTTAGACGGGGAGAGGCGGATGGGGTTGTTTCCCATCCGCCCCGCCTGGATTACTTATTTGCGGCAATCAAGCCTGTCATTACCAAATTCCCATCTTCTGAATGGCAAAGCCGTCGCCGTAGGGCAGCAGGCCGTCGAGGTAAGTCTCGGGGTCGCCGAAGTCGGCGCCTATGCCGCCCAGGCCGCCAAGGTCGTAGTTGTACTCGGCGCCGCTGTTGGTGTTGAACCAAGCGTTGAGGTTCTCGGTGGGGTCCTGGCACTCGACAAGGGCAACCTCAACAAGCCCGTTGAGCGCATTCTCGATGCTGGTTTTGAGGACGACAGCCTGGTTGGAGGCTATCTCGTTGTAAGCGGAGTACGGGTAATCGAGGACGATGGGGTTATCCTCGCTGACCTCATAGCCCATGGCTGCCAGCTCCTCAATGGCGAGCTGGAGCTCTGCCACGGCGTTTTCAACGTTGTACCAGCCGTCGAAGCCGTCGCTGGAGTGGCTCTCCTCGTCCCATACCTGGAAGGGATAGCCGTCGGCGTCGATCTGAGCCTGGACTATCTCGCCGTAGAAGGTGCCGGCCTCAAAGGTCTGGGAGGTGCCGTTGATGTCCACGGTCACGTCCTCCTCGAGGGTGACGAAGTTGCCGGGCACATAGCTGTTGCGCAGGCAGACGTACTTGAGATCCTCGCCGAGGCTCTGGGAGATGTAGCTGGCGCGGTCGATGGAGTAGGCCAGAGCCAGACGGAAGTGCTGGTTCTGCAGCGCGGCGCGGCTGACCTCCTTCTGCTCGTCGGTCTTGGCGGAGGCGCAGGCGCCGTCGGCCACGTTGGCGTAGGTCTGGCGGTTCTCGTTGAACCACATCAGGAATATGTTGGTGACGTTCGGGGAGATGTGGGCGTACTGCTCAAAGTTGCCGTCCTTCTTGGCCATCTCCAGCTGAGCGGTGTCGAGCACCAGGGTGGTGCCGGTGCCGTTCATGAAGTCGTTGTACTCGCGGGTGACGTCGCTGCCGTCGTCGTAGATGAAGTTGACGGCCTTGATCTGGACGTTCTCGGCGTTCCAATAGCTGTCGTTGGCTATGTAGTTGATGGAGTTCTTGTCGGTGACGTTGGTGCACAGGTACGGTCCGCAGTAGGCGATGTGATCCTGGTCGGTGCCGTAGAGGTAGGAGCTGCTGGCGATGGCCTCGCCGTAGGCGTCGATGCCGAAAACGCCGCCCTGGCTGAGGTAGTAGCTGCGGCTCATGGGGATGAAGCAGGTGTCCGCTATCATGGTCATGAAGTACGGGCACTCCTCGGTGAGGGTGTACTGCAGCGTGTGATCGTCGACGGCCTTGATGCCGACGGTGGAGAAGTCGGTGGTCTCGCCGTAGAGGTAGGAGTCAAGCCCCTCGAGCACGCCGACAAGGTTGTAGATGGAGCTGGAGCCGGCGTCGGCCACGTGCTGCAGACCCGCGACCCAGTCGTCGGCGGTCAGCTCGGCGACCTGGCGACCCTGGCTGTCGACCCAGGTGACGCCCTCACGGATGGTGAAGGTGTAGGTCAGGCCGTCGTCGGAGACGGTGTAGCCGGTGGCGAGGTGGGGAACAAGCTCACCCTCGCTGTTGTACTGGTAGAGATAGTCTATGAAGGACGCGTCGTCGTGGAAGTCGCCGTCGGAGAGGAAGTCCCAGGTGGTGCCGACGCGGTCAAAGGTGGTGACCGCAGTGTCGGTGAAGGTGTATCCCTGCTCGGTGAGGTAGTCGACCGCGCTCTGGGTATAGGTGCCGGTTCCGGCCAGCTCGTACCACATGTCGACCAGGTGCTCGTAGTCCTCGGTGCCGATTATCTCGTTTGTGAGAACCATCTGGTCATAGTAGACGCGGTCGCCCAGCCAGGCGGCGTAGCCGCCGGCGCGGAAAGGCACGCGGCTCATGGCATAGCAGCCGCCCGCAGTGTACATGGGCGTGGCGACGCCGCTCTCGAGGAACTTGGCCTCGGCGATGGCCATGAGCGCCCAGCGCTCGCTGAGGGTCTCGGCCTCAAATGCGGCCATGTAGGCTTCGTAGAAGTCGCCCATGGAGTTCATGTAGATTGCCTCGTCGTCGGTGAGGATGCCACCCTCGGCGGAGGCGCCCGGCGTCGGCGTGGTAGTGGCCTCACCGCCACCGCCGCCGCAGGCGGCCAGCGACAGCACCATAACCAGGCACAGTGCAAGAGCCAATGCTTTCTTTATCCGTTCTGTCATCATTTCCTCTCCCTTCAAGGTGTTCATATCTCCAAATGCCTAAGCACGTTGGACGGTTTTGCCTTATACCCCGGATACCTATTTTATATATGAATAAAATGTTACAACAGTTTAAAGTGATTGTCAATGATAACTTCCGACGATTTCCGGCTCTTTTCGCCCGGCGGCTTATTAAATCTGCCGTTAAACTGATATTAACGTGGCTAAAAATGTGCATCAAGTGCAGGAATTACGGCGGTTAACGGCCAATAACACCGGCCAAATGTCCGGTTTTGTCATATACCCCGGAGACTGTGCGGAATTTTGGCAAATAATCTGTAGCTCAAAAGACAGATACCAAATACGGGTATAAAGAAGCCGCCCCGGCGTTCAGCCGGGGCGGCGTGAGTTTTGCGCTTTAAAGGGCGGATATTTCGTCGAGGGCGCAGCGTTCAAGCTCGGCTCTGGGCGCGAGGACGCACACTCCGGCGCGGCCGAGCACGGCGTCCAGGCCGTCGGCCACGGCGCACAGGTCGGCGCAGGTGCAGTCCAGGAGCTGCCTGCGGCGGGCGCGGCGCAGCTCGTCCGTTATGCCGCGGAAGTAGAGGTCGTCGGCCTCCTCGCCCTTGGCGCGCGGCGTCAGCAGCGGCTCGCCTGCGGATATGGCGCCGGTGATGAGCCCCGCCAGCTCCGGCTCGCCCTCTGCGAAGGAGCGCAGGAACGCGGCGGACTTGGCGTATATCTCCAGCGTCTTGGCGGCGCTAGGGTCGCGGTAGGAGTAGCAGCCGTCGAAGCCGTTTATCCTGGTGACCATGCCGGTGCCGTAGGCGCCGCCCTGGACGCGCACGGCGTTCCAGAGGTATTGAAGCGAGACGACCCTCCCGGCGAGCTGCCAGCGGCCGTCGAACTCGCCGCTCAGGCCGCCCATCGCGGCGTAGCCCACGTCGGAGGGGATCTCTATGCCCTCGCGGCGCGCTCCGCGCGGAGCCACGCCCTCGCCGCTGACGCTGCCGCCCTCGGGCAGGGCGGAGAGGAGCGCGGCCATGGCCTCGTCCACGGCCTGGCTGCGCATACCGGTGACGCTCATGGTGAGGTTTAGGCGGCCGATGACGCGCCCGGCCAGCTGCGAAAGCTGCTCGTACAGCGCGGAGAGGTCGGTCTCTGCGGTCTTGGCCTTTAGCCAGCCGTAGTAGTCGCAGCCGTTAGCCCACTCGTTGGCGGCGGAGCCGGCGGCAAACTGCGATGCCGCGCGTCCCAGCGCCGAGACGTGGCCGTTGTTGATGAGCTGTTGGAGCATACCCGTGCGGCGCTGGCGCAGTATGTCGGTTATCTCGCGCTCGGAGTCCAGGCGGCTGGTGGTGAGCACTTCGGCCAGCAGCTCGAGCGCGCGGTCTATCTTGCTCTCTATGGCGCTGACGCGCGCGGTGAGCTTGGCGCAGTATCTGTCCGCGCTGCGCTCGTAGACGTCCACGGCGAAGTTCATGCTGCCGCAGTAGAGCTGCAGCAGACTGCTCAGCTCCTGCGCGCTGTGCGCGGCGGTGTCGACCTTGCCGAACAGCTCGCCGAGGAAGCTGACGCAGGCCAGCTCTGAGCCGCTCAGGCCGGTGATGTCGAAGTACAGCGAGACGTAGCTTATGCCCAGCGCGGGGACTTCGTGCCGCAGCAGCGTGACGCCGTTGAGCTCGTCTTGCGCGGTGGGGTAGCGCTCCGGCTCGGGGCTGACGTCGGACAGCTCCAGGCGCGGGAGCGTGGCGAGAGCCTCCGGGCTGTCCACGCTCGCCTGCCAGGCGTCCAGCGCGGCCTGCTCGCTGACTATGCGAGAGCGCTCGGCCTCGCTCCACTGCGCGGCCGTCTCCGCAAGCGCGGCGGCGTCCTTGGCGCGGCGAGCCTCGCCCACGGTGTGCGAGGGGACCATCACGACCTCGCAGCCGTGGGGATTGTCCAGCAGCACGGTGCGTATCAGCTCCTCGAACCAGCCCTCGTCCATCCTGGCGCGCAGGATGTCGAACAGGCGGCCGACCTCGAGCATCGCGTCCGGCTCGCCGCCGCGCAGCCAGCTGTCGAGCACGCTGAAGCTCAGCCCCAGCCCCTGCGGGTAGTAGCCGAAGTCCCGCTCGCGCATCTGGAACTCGAGGTTGGCCATGGCGGCCTCCAGCTCCTGCCGGTCAAGCCCCTCGCCGGCCACGCGCTCGAGCACGGTGCGCAGCTTTTCCCCGGCGGGGACTATGTTCTCCTCGCTTATGTTGCGCACTTCCAGCTTCACGAAGGGCTGGGCGCAGCCGTCCCAGACCATCATGCTGACCGCCTCGCCCAGGCCGGCCGCGAGCATTTCGCGCGTGAGCACGGACTGGTTGCTGCCGCACAGGACGGTGCTGAGTATCTGCATGGCGGTCATGCGCTCCCGGTCGGTTATCTCGCCGACGACGCGCCCCCAGGCCAGGCGGTAGCGGTCGTGCTCGTCCTCCTCGGAGGACAGCTCGAACTCCACGCGCTGCGGCGCTGCCTTCACGCTTTTCTGAAGCGCGGGGACGGGCAGGCGCTCGCTCGGCTCAAAGCCGCTGAGGTACTCCTCGTCGAGGATGGCCAGCACGGTGTCGATGTCCACGTCGCCGTCGAGGTAGACGTAGGCGTTGGAGGGGGAGTAGAAGCGGCGGTGGTAGTCCAGGAACTGCTCATAGCTCAGCTCGGGGATGTGCTCCGGGTCGCCGCCGGAGACGTAGCGGTAGGGCGTGTCGGGGTAGAGCGCGCGCATGATGGCGTTCTCCTCCAGCTCGTCTGCGTCGGCAAAGGCGCCGCGCATCTCGTTGTAAACCACGCCCTTGCGGCTGAGCGCTCCGTCGGCGTCCAGCTCGTAGTGCCAGCCCTCCTGGCGGAAGATCTCGCTCTTTGCGTATATCAGCGGGCGGAACACGGCGTCCAGGTAGACGCGCATGAGGTTTAGAAAGTCCTTTGGGTTGCGGCTGGAGATGGGGTAGTAGGTCTTGTCGGGGAAGGTCATCGCGTTCAGGAAGGTGTTCATCGAGGTCTTCATCAGCTCGACAAACGGCTCCTTGACCGGGTAGCGCTCCGAGCCGCAGAGCACGGAGTGCTCCAGGATGTGGAATACGCCGGTGTCGTCCTCGGGCAGGGTGGGGAATGCGATGCCGAAGGTGCGGTTCTCCTCGTCGCGCTTGAGCCATACGAGTTCGAGGCGCGTGCGCTCGTGCCGCATATGGTACATGACCGCGTCCAGCTCGCCGAGCGGCTGGGTGCGGATGACGGTGAAGCCGTGGGTAGTAGTGCCAGTAAGCATACTTCGCCTCCTTAGTTTTAGCTGAAGACATTATAGCCCAAACCGGGGGCGTTTGCTACAGGAATTTTCAAAAGAACGCCGCCCCGCTGCTTTAGTAAGGAGCGGGGCGGCGACGGAGTTTGTTTTGCCTACTTGCACTCGTGCCTCACGTACGCCCGGCGGGCGAGCAGGGCGAAGGCCGCCGTCTCGAGCGCGGGCGCGGCGAGCATGACTATGGGCGTCCATATGTGCAGCGAGCCTATGGCGAGAAATCCCGCGGACGCGAGCTGCTGTACCATGCCCGTCGTGAGGCAGACTCCTCCGCCGGGGAGGATGTTTTGCAGCCACAGCCCGGGCGCGCCCTCGGCGAGCAGCGACATGCCGGCAAGCGGAAGCACGGCCATAGCGACCGAGAGGGCAAAGACGGCGACGGGACTCTCTGTGCAGGCGGAGAGCCAGAGCGCGAAGGCGCTCACGGCCAGCACGGATAGCCACCCGGCGAGCAGGCAGAGGAGCAGCTGCGCGTTCGTGCTCATCCCGCCAAGTATCAGGACGCTGTAGTATTCGCCCTTGAGCTGTGCCGCCGAGGCGTCCGTGCCGAACGCGGCCAGGACTATGGCCGTGAACACGCCGCAGCAGATAAAGTAGAGCGCCGAGCCGAAGATGAACGCGCCGAGCGTCTTGGCGCGGGCAAGGCGACCCCGACCGTGCCTGGCGCAGCGCAGGATGTCCCCGGCTCCGGTGGAGTAGTCGCGCACAAAGGTCATGGAGGCCGTGGCCGCGCAGACGAGCGCGACGGCGAACTGGACAAGCTCCAGGTAGATAAGGGCGTCGCTGTCGCCAAAGCCGTACTCATAGTAAAACGGCTCCGCCGCGCTCTCGTCCAGCGCGAGAGCCGCAGCGGCGGCGTCCTCGCCGTATCCCGACGCGACCGTGCGCTCTATGTAGGCCTTGCGTGCGCTGTAGTAGTCCGCCAAGTCCTCGCCCTGGACGCGGCGGAGCGCGCTGATGACCGGCTCTGCGCCCTCGGCCAGGAAGCGGTCGATGCGCTCTTGAGTAAGCCAGCCCTCGTACGGAGCCGAGCGCTGCCGCTCGTATTCTATGGCGTCCAGGCCGGTGAGGTACGGCGCTCCGTCCGGGAGGGTCTCGCCCGGCGCAGGGTAGGCCGTGACCGAGCGTACGGTGCTCGCGGCCATGAGCACGCTCAGCGCCAGCGCGGCGGCGGACAGAGCCAGAGCCGGGCGGGACTTGAAAACGCGCTTTAGCTCCTGCCTAAGCATGGCGCGGCCTCCTCCGAGGGAGGGCGGCGTCCTCGCGGCGCACGTACGCGCGCTGAGCCAGCAGCGCGAACACCGGCGCCTCAATGACCGGCGCGGCGAGCATGACAAACGGCGTCCAAATGGCGAGGGAGCCTATGGTGAGGAACTTCCCAACCTGGATGTCCACGAACATGCCCGTGCCCAGCCCCAGCCCGCCGCTGGGCAGCAGGAGCCGGAGCCAGTCGCCGACGGCGCTCTCGCGCAGGAGCACGATGAGGAAGGTCGGCGTCATGGCGACGGCGAGGGTCACCGCCAGCACTGCGACGCCGCTCCTCATGCGAGCGGAGAGCCAGAGCGTGAAGGCCGTCATCGCAAACACGCTCAGCAGTCCGGCGATGAGGGTGAGAATGAGCACGCCGTTCATGTCTATATCGATCAGCACCAGCGCGTCAAGCGCGAGCTGTGCCGAGGTCTTGTCGTCCCCGAAAACCGCGAGCGTCAGCGCGACAAACACGCCCGCGCAGACGACGTAGAGCACGGTGCTGAGCGTCATTGCGGCGAGCAGGCGGGACTTGCCGAGGCGTTTGCGGCCATAGCGCGCGCAGCGCTGGATGTCGTCCGCGCCCGTCGAGTAGTCGGAGGCGAACACCGGCGCGCATATGACGGAGCAGGCCACGGCCACGGCAAAGAGGCAGACCGGGAGCGTGGACGCAATGTTGCTGCCCGTGCCGAAGCCGAACTCGTAGTAGAACGGCTCGGTCGTGTCCTCGTCGAGCCTGAGCGCGGCCTCGGCCGCCGCCGGACCGTAGTTCAAGGTCATGACCTCCTCGATGTACGCCTTGCGCTGGGTGTAATACTGCGCGGCCATGTCGGGCGTTATCTCGTTTACGTACTGCACGTCGAACACCTGCGGGATGCTGCGCAGGAAGGTGCTGGTGTAGCCCGCGATCGCCGCAGCGTCGGCGTCATCGCCTGCGAGCACCTCAAAGCTGTCGTTGGTTTCGCCACCGGCGGCGACGCCGTAGTTGGCGTTCGCCTCGGCGAGCTGCGCAAAGACGTCGCGGATACGCTCCGGCGTCCACTCGCCCTCGGACGACTGCGTGACTATCCTGCGCATCTCCGTTGCGGCGAGACCGTGCAGGGATTCGCCGTCGTAGGCGTAGTAATATGGGTTGAAGATGTTGACGCAGCAGAGGATCAGCGTGACGAGCAGCGCCGCGGCCATGAGTATCCACGTCGAGCGCGTCTTGAGCAGGCGCTTGAGTTCGAGCTTATACATCGCCCTGCCCCCTCTCCGCCTGGAACAGCCACAGGTACAGGTCTTCGAGCCTCGGCTCGGCGAACTCGGAGCCGGCTGCGGCCGGGGAGTCGGCGACGTAGCGCAGCAGCACCCGGCCTTCGCCCTCGTTTTTCAGCGACACTATGCGCACCTCGCGCTCCAGGCGCGGCAGCTCGCTCTCGGGCGCAAGGGCGGTGAACACCTTGCCCTCCACGGCGCGCAGCAGCTGCGCCGTCGTGCCGACGTCTATGAGCCTCCCGTCCTTCATGACGGCGTTTTCGGCGGCGATGTACTCCACGTCCGAGACTATGTGCGTGGAGATGAGCACGATCCGCCCGCGCGCGAACTCGCTGAGCAGGTTGCGAAAGCGCACGCGCTCCCCGGGGTCGAGGCCGCTGGTCGGCTCGTCCAGTATGAGCACGTCTGGGTCGTTCAGCAGCGCCTGGGCGATACCGACGCGCCGCTGGGTGCCGCCGGACAGCTTCTTTATCTTGCTCTTATACACGCGCGTGAGCGAGAGCGTCTCGCACAGCTCACCTATACGCTCGCGCGCATCGTGCTTTTCTATGCCCTTTAGCGCGGCCATGTAGTCCAGGTAGTCGGCCACCGTGAACTCCGGGTAGAAGCCGAAGCTCTGCGGCAGATAGCCGAGCATATCGCGCCAGGCCTCGCCCATGTCGCGCGTGTCCACGCCGTCGCAGAGCACGCGCCCGTCCGTGGGCGTGAGTATCCCGGCCAGCATACGCATGAGCGTTGTTTTTCCTGCGCCGTTTGCGCCCAGCAGTCCCCAGACCCCGGGCGTGAGCGTCAGGTTCACGCCGTCCACGGCGGTCTTGTCGCCGTAGCGGCGGGTGAGGTTTTGTATCGTCAGTTCCATTGATATTCCTCCGTATAGTTCCCGAATCGGGCGTCGCGAGCCATTTTGACGCACTCGGCGGCCAGCACCGCCAGAGACAGCAGGCAGATAGCAAGCGCCGCGCCCAGCGAGAGGCGGACGAGCCTGTCCGCCATGCTCCAGTACAAGGCCGAGAGCGCCAGACCGAATCCTGCCGCGGCCAGCGCGCCGGAGTTGTCCGGCAGGTGGTTCAGCGCGGCCAGGCTCACCGCGCCGGTGAGCGCAAAGGGCAGCGCTATCAGCGTCAGCGCCGTGCCCGGCGCGGCCTTGAGCGTCAGCAGCGCGATGACCGAGAGGCAGACCGCGTCGCCGGCTCCAACGGCGGCGAACCTGGCCAGCAGCAGCTTCGCGCCGGAGACGCGCGTGGCGGCCTCGACCTCGTCCATCCTGTAGCGCTTTCCGCGTCCGTGGAAGGGCAGGAGGGTGAGCGCCACCAGCACCGCCGACGCTGCGGAGCAGCCCGGCACCAGCGAGGCGCTGCGCTCCGCGCCGGACAGGCCGCCGAGCATCAGGCTCACGGCCAGCAGCACTGCTCCCTGCACCAGCCAGACCGGCAGCGCGACAAAGCGGAGCTGCCGCAGCACCGTCTCCGGCGTCCGCAGCCGGCGCAGCCGCCGCCTTTTGCAGTACGCCTCGCGGCAGAGCGGCAGGACTTGTACCAGCCCTTCGCAGCTCCCGGCGGGGACGGAGCGCAAAAGCGCCTTTATTTCACGCGTTTTCATGGCTTCTCCTTTCACAGCAGTTTCTTCAGAGCCTTGAGCGCCGCACGCTCGCGCGACTGCGCGGTGCGAAGCGGCACGCCAAGCACCTCCGCCGCCTCCCTGAGCTTCAGACCGTGGACATAGCGCAGCAGCACGACCTCCCGCTGCGCCTCCGGAAGCGCGGCGAGGGCGGAGCGCAGGTCTATGCCCAGCTCCGTCCGCTCAAAGCCCGGGTCGATGTACGGGCTGTCGCTGAGCGGCTCGGCAGGCGTCTCGCGCCGGCAGCGGTCGGCGCAGGTGTTCGCGGCTATCTTGTAGAGCCAGGCGCGGAAGCGCCCCCGGAACGCGTGGGCGTCCAAATGGCGCACGGCCTTCAGGAAGGTCTCCTGAGCCGCGTCCTCCGCGCCGGCCTCGTCCGGGGTGTGACGCCGGCAATAGCGCAGGATGTCCGGATAATATGCGCGCACAAGCTCGTCCAGCGCCGATGCGTCGCCGCCGTTGAGCCTCTCGAGTATTTCATCCTCGCGCAACCGCCGTCACCTCCTTCACCCTATATAACGCGCCCGGGGCGCAAAATGATTTAGCTGTTTTTATTTTTCCCTGCAAACCCATTAAAGCACATATGCCCGTCAGTGGAAAGAAAAAACCCGCGCTCGAACGAGCGCGGGAGAGAGGGGCGAAATTTGGCGACGCGGCACTTGATTTACGGGTCACGAAATGTTAATATAAATTCACAACTTTGCTGAGACATGACAGAGGTTCCGCCCATGAGAATATCCAAGATAAAGGTCCGCGAGGCCATGGCCGAAAAGAACATAAAGACGTTTACCGAGCTGGCCTCGGCTATGGACATATCCAAGAACCAGCTCTCCGTGATGCTGTCGGAGACGTACAACCCGCTAAAGAGCAAGGCGGCCGACCTGTGCGACACACTGGGCGTGACGCCGGACGAGATAATGGACTTCGGCGGCGAGGCGAAAAACTGCGCGGAGGACGACTCGGACGGCGGACTGGTGACGGCCATAGAGCTGTTCGCCGGCGCGGGCGGCCTGGCGCTGGGTCTGGAGGAGGCGGGCATACACACGGTGGAGTACGTGGAGGTCGACAAGACCTGCTGCGAGACGCTGACGGCAAACCGCCCCAACTGGAACGTGGTCTGCGACGACATACACAACGTGGACTTCACGCCCTACCACGGCAAGGTGAACATCGTCACCGGCGGCTTCCCCTGCCAGGCGTTTTCGTACGCGGGCAAGAAGCTGGGCTTCGACGACACGCGCGGGACGCTGTTCCACGAGTTTGCCCGCTGCGTCAGGGAGGTGCAGCCGGAGATGTTCCTGGCCGAGAACGTGCGCGGGCTGGTCTCCCACGACAAGGGCAGGACGCTGAGCACGATAATCGACGTGCTGGAGTCGCTGGGCTATCACACGGACATGCAGGTGCTCAATGCCGCGTACTTCGGCGTGGGTCAGAAGCGCGAGCGGCTGGTCATCGTGGGGATACGCAACGACTGCGACATCAGCTTCCGCTTCCCGGAGCCGGAGGAGAGGATGACCACGCTGCGAGAAGCGCTCGCCGGCTGCCCCGACAGCCCCGGCGAGGAGTACAGCGAGAAGAAGCGGCGCGTGCTGGAGCAGGTGCCGCCCGGGGGCTGCTGGGTCGACCTGCCTGACGAGGTGGCGCGCGAGTACATGGGCAAGTCCTACTACTCCGGCGGCGGCCGCCGCGGCATGGCCAGGCGCATCTCCTGGGACGAGCCGTGCCTCACGCTGACGTGCAGCCCGTCCCAGAAGCAGACGGAGCGCTGCCACCCCGACGAGACGCGCCCGTTCACGATAAGGGAGTACGCCCGGATACAGTCCTTCCCGGACAGCTGGCGCTTCTGCGGCGGCATAGGCGACCAGTACAAGCAGATAGGAAACGCCGTGCCGGTGGAGCTGGCACGGCGCATAGCGGTGGAATTGAAGAACTCGATGCTGGCCTACAAGGCTCAGAAGGCTCAGCCGAACTGACCGGAGCGCGCGATGGCGGCTGCGAGGCGGTCTATGGTCTCGCGTATCAGCCCGGTGCCGTCCGCGTCCCGGGCTACCTCGACAAAGGCGTTTATCAGCTCGCCGTAGAAGCCCTCGTCGCCGGTCAGGCGCAGCCAGAACTCCCTGCCCACGAACACGGGGTAGTCCTCGTCCAGGCGGCGGTAGAAGGAGTTCAGCTCGCCGGGCGTGCCGTAGAACACGCCCACGACGCAGTCGTCGGTCTGTAAGCTGAGCCGGTTGGTTCTGGCCAGCGCCCTGATGGCGCGGAAGTGGGAGACGATGGTCTCCACGTCGTCCTTGTTTATGGTGTTTGGCCCGGCCTTGATCTGGCAGTATTTCCTGCGCCCGTCCAGCGCGTCGATGAACTCTATGTCTATGCCGCTGGTGGTGGAGGCGAAGGTGTTCAGCACCTCGTTGCAGAAGCTCTGCATCTGCGTGCCGAAGGTCGTGGTGATGGAGGTGCCCAGCACGCGAGGATAGACAAGCGCCTTGGCGATGCTCTCCGGCTCCGCGTTGCCGAACGCGAACTGCGAGAGGTATGTGATGAGGAACGGGTTGACGTTGAACTCGGACAGGCTTGTGAGCTTGGCCGTGTTGGCTATGTGCTTTTCGGCGATCTTGGTGCGGAAGAAGACCCGGGTCTTTTCAAGGATCTCGTTTCTCTCCTGTTCGGTCATGGCGCTTCACCTTCCTTGAGCGTATTTCCTTCACGGATATTATAGTCGAAAACCGCCGCCAAAGCAACTGCGGCGGCAGACACAGCGTCGCCCGGCGACGCCGCTTTTATGTGGCCTGACAATTGCCGGAGAGGTACGGCATAAGCTCGTCCAGATAGTCCAGCAGCGGGTGCAGCTCGCCGCGGCGGAGCATATCCGGCAGCTCGGCGCAGGTCACCCACCTGGCGTCCGCGACCTCCTCGCGCTGCAGCTTGAGCGGCGGCAGTGCGCGGCGGGTGAAGACGTAGACGTCGTAGAAGTCGCTTTCCCGCCTGACGCTGTGTATCAGCCTGGCCGAGGACGCGGGCACGTCCACGCCCAGCTCCTCGCGTATCTCCCGCACTATGGCCGTCAGGCTGTCTTCCCCGGCGCGCACGCAGCCGCCGGTGCCCTCCCAGCACAGGGGGTACCGCTTGCACGCGGCGCGCTGAGTGAGCAGCACGCGGCTCTGCCCGTCCGTTATCCAGCCGCTGACCGAGAGGTGAAATAGCCCCTCCGGCACCGCGTCGCCGCGGCGCATGGTCCTGCCCGTGGGGACGCGGCCTGCGTCATACAAGTCCCACGGCTCGCCGGGGATCGGGGCGTCTTCAAAGCCGTCCAGGCACAGGTCTGCCCCCTCCGGCGCGGCGCAGTTGACGGCGACGGCGTACATCCCCGCGCGCCGGGCGGAGCGTATGGCCGCCGAGCTGTCGTCGAATACGGCGCAGCGCCCGGGAGCCACGCCGAGCCGGCCGGCCGCGAGGAGAAAGACGTCCGGCTCGGACTTGCCGCGCCCCACGTCGTCGGCGGAGCAGAGCGCGTCGAACCAGTCGAGTATGCCCAGCCGCTCCAGGCAGGGGCGGTAATAGCGCTCCGGCAGGCTGGTCGCGACCGCCAGGAGCACGCCCTCCCGGCGCAGCGCGAGCAGGTACTCCGCCGCGCCGGGCAGGAGCTGCACGGTACGCTCATACTCGCCGACGGCCAGGGCGTCCCACTCGCTGAGCAGGACGTCCGCGCCCTCGTCCAGACCGAAGCGCGCGACGGTGTAGTCTGCGGCCTCGGGGAAGCTGCGCGCGTTCACCTCGGCGGCGTAGTCGTCCGGGCAGTCCAGGCCGCGGCGAGCCAGGCACTCGGCGCAGACCCGCTCCCACAGCCCGGCGGTGTCCAGCAGCGTGCCGTCAAGGTCAAAAATTGCGGCGTCAAAGTTCATGTTTTCTCATCCTTTCCGTATTTTCAGCCGGAAAAGAAAGCGCCTCCGCACCGGATGCGGAGGCAAAATAAGCGCAGACCGGCACGGAAATTGCTTCCCGCGCCGGCATTAACCGACAGGTCAAGAGGTCAGGTGTGAACCTTTTTCAGCCTTACGGCTCCCTCGCAACGTGTTTTAAGTATGAACTTTACAAGGCCATGATAGCAGAGGCAAGGACAAAAGTCAAGCCGCGGCGCCATAGACGCCGCGGCTGCGCGCTCAGCCCCAGAGGGCGGTGAGCATGGGGATTATCTGCTTTTTGCGGCTCATGACGCCCTTGAGAAAGAGGTAGTTGTCGTGCGGCTCCTTGTTGAAGGCCTGACGTATCGTGTCGTCGTTGCCCACGTAGAAGATGTGGGAGCCCTCCTGGAGCACGTCGGTTATCATGAGGATGACCATGTCGAACTCCTGCTTCTCCTTGAGCTGAGCCATGAGCGTGAGGAATTCATCGCGCCTGGCCAGCAGGTGGTCGGCGTCGACGCAGGTTATCTGGCTGACGCCTATGTTCTGCTCGGCGATGTGGAACTGCTTGTAGTCGGCGCGGAACAGCTCCTCGGCGCTCTTGGCGTCGGTGCTTCCGGCGGCGTACAGCTCCTTGCCTATCTCGTCCAGGCTCACGCCCGCTATGCGCGCCAGGCGCTCGGCCATGGCGATGTCGCGCTTGGTGCAGGTGGGGGACTTGAACATGACTGTGTCGGAGAGTATCGCGCCGGCCATCAGCCCGGCGATCTTCGGGCTGGGCACCACGCCGCGCTCCTGATACATGGCGGTGAGTATGGTGTTCGTGCTGCCGACAGGCTCGTTGCGCACGCGTATGGGCTGGGTGGTCTGGATGTCCGCCAGGCGGTGGTGGTCGATTATCTCGAGTATCTCCACCTGGTTGAGCCCGGGCACGCTCTGCGCGGCCTCGTTGTGGTCGACGAGCACGACCTGTTTGCGGCGCGGACGCAGCAGGTGGAAGCGCGAGATCATGCCCACGACCTGGTCGTCCTCATCGAGCACGGGGTAGCTGCGGAAGCGGCTTTTCAGCATTATTTCACGCACGTCGTCCAGATAGTCGCTCAGGTGGAAGGCCACTATCTCCTTGTTCGGCTCGATTATGCGCTCGACCGGCAGCGCCTGGTATATGATGCGGGAGACGCGGCGCGCCGAGAGCGGGGTGGATATCACGCAGGTGTCGCTGCCGGCCTCGGCCCACTCGCTGCGCAGGTTGGCGCGGCAGATTATCAGGCAGCGCACGCCGGACTCTATCGCCCGGTCTATTATCTCCGGCTGCTCGCCGCAGATGAGTATGGTGTCGGGGTTGGTCAGCGCCGGGTCGTCAAAGTTCTGCGGCAGGGAGATGTACAGCTCGCCGGAGACGCTGCTCACCGTGCAGTTGAGCTCGTTTACCAGGGAGCCCTCCAGCACGCTCAGCAGGTTGAAAAGCGGCACGTCGTCCACGCGGTTCTGCGCGATGGTCTGCATGTCGTAGCTGGCTATGTCCCCGGCGGAGAGCATACCGAAGATGCGGCCGTCCTCCTCGACTATGGGCACCACGCTGACCTCGCCGTCGCGCATCGTGCGCCAGGCCAGGTCGAGCGGCACGGAGCGGTGCAGCGCACTGGTGCGGTCGTAGTCGACGTCGCAGACCTGCGTGCGCATGTTCTTGACAAAGGGCGGAGCCTCCATGCCGAAGCGCGCGAGCAGCCGCGAGGTCTCGTCGTTTATCGCGCCTATGCGCACGGCCTTGTACGCGCGGTTGCCCAGGGCGTTTTGCAGATTGGCGTAGGCTATCGACGCCACTATCGAGTCAGTATCCGGGTTCTTATGTCCTGTGACATATATATCGCCCATGAACTCAAGTCCTCACTCTCAAACGAAAATGCCGCGCGGAGAACCGCGCGCTCACTAATTATATCAGGCCTTGGAGAGTTTGTATAGAGGTTTCCTGTCCGTTTTGGGCATCGTTATATTATAAACGCACTTAAACGGCCGGAACGGCGTACTTCCGCGCCCGGATTACCGCGCCGCCGCCTGACGCTATACTAAGACAATAAATTGACGATTTTGACCAAATTGCCTCAAATGACCGGAGACTGTGGCAGGCGAAGGGGCAAATTCGAGTTGATTTCTAAGCATAAGTTAGATATAATTGTATCAATATATTACTTGCAATTGGGGATAGCTTTTGATGGGCAGGATTGCTATAGTCACCGACAGCAACAGCGGTATCACACGCGAGGAAGCGGCGGCTCTCGGCGCCTACGTGGTGCCGATGCCGTTTTTCATTGACGGTGAGCTATACTATGAGGGGATCACGCTCACTACGCAGGAGTTCTACAAGCGCATGGCCGCAGGCTCGGAGATAAGCACCTCCCAGCCCACGCCGGGCGCCGTGCTCGAGCTGTGGGACGAGCTGCTGGAGACGAACGACGAAGTGGTTTACATACCCATGTCCAGCGGGCTCAGCGGTTCCTGCGCCACGGCGACGGCGCTTGCCGAGGACTACGACGGGCGCGTGCATGTCGTGGACAACCAGCGCATATCCGCCACGCTGAGGCAGAGCGTCATAGACGCGCTCAACATGGCTCGTGACGGACTGAGCGGCGCGCAGATAACCGAGGTGTTGCTGCGCGAGCGGCTGGAGGCCAGCATCTACATCACGGTGGACACGCTGCAATACCTCAAAAAGGGCGGACGCATCACCGCCGCCGCGGCCGCGCTGGGCACCGTGCTGGGCATAAAGCCGGTGCTGCAGATACAGGGCGACAAGCTCGACGCCTTCTCCATGGCTCACGGGCTGAAGGCCGCCAAGCGCCAGATGCTCGACGCGGTGGAGCGCGATTTGGAGAAGCGCTTCGCCGGCAAGCGCGGCGTCATGGTCGCCGCCGCCTACACCTGCTCCGAGGCCGAGGCCGAGGTCTGGAGCGACGAGATACGCGCCCGCTTCGGCGAGCGCTACTGCGGCTACATAGCCCCGCTGAGCCTCTCCGTGGCCTGCCATACCGGCCCCGGCGCCGTCGCCATGGGCTGCGTCAAGGCGGCGGAGTGGTAATATAAACGCCAAAACCGGACTCCCGAGGGAGTCCGGTTTTTTGTTGCCCGGGTCGGTTCCGTCCAAAGCAGCACCCGCCCCTCCAAACCGGAGGGGCGGGTGGCTTTTACTCTTTTTCGTACACGCAGAATTCGCAGCGGATTCCGTTGGAAGTGAGGGGCTCGCTGGAGGTGAGCTTCCACTCGGGAAGGGAGTCCAGATTGGGGAAATATGCGTCAGAGTGGGGGACGGCGTCTATTTTTGTGACGTATATCTTATCGAGGTGGGGAAAGAGCGCCATATACACCGTGGCTCCGCCGACGACAAACACCCGCTCGTCGCCCTTGCAGGCCTCTATGGCCTCCTCGGGGGTGTGCACCACCTCGGCGCCGGGCACCTCTGCCTCCTGACGGGTCATGACGATGTTTCTCCGCCCGGACAGCGGCTTGCTGTCGGGGAAATCCATCAGAGTCTTGCTGCCGACGATTATCGTGGCGCCTTTTGTAACCTCGGCAAAGCGCCGCCTGTCTTCGGGGACGACGATGGGCTGCGTGCCCTCGCTGCCTATGCCCCAGTCGGTATAAACCGCAACGATTGCTTCCATCTAATCCTTCCTTATCTTCTTTATATCTGATCCGCCTCAGAGGGCGACGGGTATTTTTTCGTCCAAATCCGTGTATCGGTAGCCGGGGAGCGTGAAGCTGTCACGCGTGAAGGCGTAGAAGTCGTGAATATCGGGGTCTATTTGCAGCTGCGGCGCTGCGTACTGCGGGTTTTTGAGTATCTTCTCGACGATCGGCACGTGGCGGTCGTATATGTGCGCGTCGGCTATGACGTGCACCAGCTCGCCCGCCTTGAGACCGCTGGACTGTGCGAACATGTGCACAAGCACGGCGTACTGGCAGACGTTCCAGTTGTTGGCCGTGAGCATGTCCTGGCTGCGCTGGTTGAGTATGGCGTTGAGCGTGTTGCCCGTGACGTTGAAGGTCATCGAGTACGCGCAGGGGTAGAGCGCCATCTCGTGCAGATCCTCAAAGTTGTAGAGGCTGGTGAGTATGCGGCGGGAGGCGCGGTTGTGCTTGAGGTCGTACAGCACGCGGTCGACCTGGTCGAATTCGCCCTCGGGATACTTGTGCTTCACGCCGAGCTGATAGCCGTAGGCCTTGCCGATGGAGCCGTTCTCGTCCGCCCAGGCGTCCCAGACGCGGCTGCGCAGCTCGTGGACGTTGTTGGACTTCTGCTGCCAGATCCACAGCAGCTCGTCCACCGCGCTTTTCCAGAAGGTGCGGCGTATGGTGAGTATGGGGAACTCCTCGGAGAGATCGTAACGGTTGACTATTCCAAAGCGCTTGACCGTGTGGGCGCTCTCGCCGTCCTCCCAGCGCGGGCGGACGTCCAGCTCCGTGTCCCAGAAGCCGTTGTCGAGGATATCACGGCAGTTTTGTATGAACAGCTCGTCCGCGCGGCTCATGGCTTTACCTCCGTTTGTCATATCTTATACAATTATAACATTTTAGCCTTGTAACCTGCAAGCGGCATTGCGAATAGAATGAGGCGAGAAAGGGGCGTGTAGTTTATGGTATTTGCCTTATGCGGCGGAGACGAGCGCATAGTGAGGCTCGCCGGCATGCTGCTGGCCGACGGCCACGGTGTAAAAGTCTGGGCGCTGGAGGGCGCGCAGCTCCCCGACGGAGCCAGAGCCTGCGACTCGGCGGCGGAGTGCGTGTTGGACGCGGACTGCGTCGTGCTGCCCATGCCCGCGAGCGTGCGGCGCGGGCTGCTGAACGCGCCGCTGAGCAAGAAGACGCACTGCATGGGCGAGATCTTTGCGGCAGTTGCGCCCGGCACGCCGGTCTGCGCCGGGGGCGTGGGAGCCGATGTGCGCGCGATGGCCGGCGACGTGCGACTGCGCGACTACGCCGCGCTGGAGAGCTACCGGGCGGCAAACTCCCTGGCCACGGCCGAGGGAGCCATAGGCGTGCTGCTGGGCGAGACGGCGGGTGTGCTCTGCGGCAGGCGCTGCCTAATAATAGGCGCCGGGCGCATAACCCGCGCGCTGGCTCCCAGGCTCGCGGCGCTGGGGCTGCGCGTGACGGTCGCGTCGCGCTCGCCGGACTCGCGCGCGTGGGCGCTGGCTCAGGGGCTGGAGGCGCAGGACGCCGCCAAGATCTGCTGTGAGGGCATGGATATAGTCGTAAACACCGCCCCCGCGCTCGTACTGACGGCCTCGCGGCTGACGGAGCTGCCGGAGGGGGCGCTGGTGCTGGATCTGGCCAGCGCGCCCGGGGGCACGGACTTCGACGCTGCGAGAGCCTTCGGCATACGTGCCCTGACCGCGCCGGGACTGCCGGGCAAGTGGTCGCCCGACGCGGCGGCCGCGGCGGTTCGGGACGCAATCTATCGCAGCATGGAGGATGAATAGCTTTGAAGAACGTAAAGCTGGGGCTGGCGCTCTGCGGCTCCTACTGCACATACGAGCGGGTGCTGGCCGAGGCCGCAGCGCTCGCGGAGGAATACGAGGTCACCGCGCTGATGAGCGAGACTGCGGCGGAGACCGACAGCCGCTTCGGCACGGCGGAGGGCTTTCTGGAGCGGCTTGAGGAGCTGACCGGCAAGGCGGTCATACGCACGATAACCGGCGCGGAGCGCGTGGGGCCGGAGCGGCTCTTTGACGTGCTTGTGATAGCCCCGTGCACGGGCAACACGCTGGCGAAGCTGGCCCACGGCATCACCGATACGGCGGTGACAATGGCCGCCAAGAGCCACCTGCGCAACGGGAGACCCGTGGTGATAGCGCTCTCGACCAACGACGCGCTCAGCGGTTCGGCGCCGGCCATCGCGGAGCTGCTCAACCGGAAGAACTACTACTTTGTGCCCTTCGGCCAGGACGACGCGGAGGGCAAGCCTACAAGCCTGCAGGCCGACTTTTCACGTATAGGCGACACGGTCGACGCCGCGCTGGAGGGACGGCAGCTTCAGCCCATACTGAGGTGAGGCGAAGCCGCGGGAACGAAAAAAATCGCCCCGGACGGGAGTCCGGGGCGACTGCTGCTTTTAACGGCCGTCTGTTCAGTCCTTGGAAATCCTGCGCTGAATGAACTTGACGATCTCGACGATGGGTATGACACAGAAGGCGAGAGCCAGAGCGATGAGGTACTCGTTGAGCTCGACGCTGGTGAAGCCGAAGGCGTTGGCCAGGAAGGGCACCTCGCAGACGAGGGTCGTGGCGACCAGGCTGCCGAGAGCGGCCCAGTTGAGGGTCTTGTTGAAGCCCTTGAGCGTGAGCAGGCTGCCGCGCTGGGAGCGCATGTTGAAGCTGTGGAAGATCTCGGCCATGCTCATGGTGACGAAGGCCATGGTGGTGCCGTCGGCGCTGTTGGTTATCGTCCAGACGCCGGACTCGATGTAGTGGCCGATGAAGTAGCTGGCGAGCGTCAGGGCGGAGACTACGAGACCCTGGTAGGCGATGTCGAAGCCCATGCCGCCGGCGAACACGCCGGCCTTGGCATCGCGCGGGCGGCGCTTCATGATGTCGGCCTCGGCGCGCTCCATGCCCAGCGCAAGCGCCGGGAAGCAGTCGGTGACGAGGTTTATCCACAGCAGGTGCACCGGCTGCAGGATGGTGAAGCCAAGCAGCGTGGCCACGAAGATACTGATGACCTCGCTCATGTTGGAGCCGAGCAGGAACTGGATGGCCTTGCGGATGTTGTCGTAGATGCGGCGGCCTTCCTCGACGGCGCCGACGATGGTGGCGAAGTTGTCGTCCGCGAGCACCATGTCCGCGACGTTCTTGGTGACGTCGGTGCCGGTGATGCCCATGCCCACGCCGATGTCGGCGCTCTTGATGCTGGGCGCGTCGTTGACGCCGTCGCCGGTCATGGCGGTGACGTTGCCGTGCTTGCGCCAGGCGTTGACTATGCGGGTCTTGTGCTCGGGCTGGACGCGCGCATAGACGGAGATGTTCATGTACTCCTTGTCGAACTCGTCGTCGCTCATCTCGTTGAGCTGGCTGCCGGTGATGGCGCGGGTGTCGTCGGTGAGTATGCCGAGCTCGCGGGCGATGGCCATGGCGGTGTCTATGTGGTCGCCGGTTATCATGATGGGGCGGATGCCGGCGCCGCGGCACTCCTCAATGGCGGCCTTGACCTCGGGGCGCACCGGGTCGATCATGCCGGTGAGGCCGATGAAGGTGAGATCCTTTTCGAGGTTGGCGGGGCTGCAGTCGGCGGGGACGGCGTCCCACAGGCGCTCGCTGGCGGCGAGGACGCGCAGGGCGCGGTCGGCCATGGCCTTGTTGGCGGCGAGGATCTCCTCACGCTTGGCGTCGGTCATGGGCACGGCCTTGCCGTTTTCAATGTAGTGGGTGCAGAGCTTGAGCACCTCGTCGGGAGCGCCCTTGGTGTACTGGACGATGCCCTTGTCCGTCTTGTGGACGGTGCTCATCATCTTGCGCATGGAGTCGAACGGAGCCTCGCCCACGCGCGGCTCGGCGGCCTTGAGGGCGGGCTTGCCCAGGCCGAGGCCGTGGGCGTAGTTGACGAGGGCGCACTCGGTCGGCTCGCCGACGGCGGCGCCGGTGTCGTCCTCCTCCGCGTCGGAGCACAGGCTCATCGCGGTGGCGAGGAGCTTCTCGTCATCGCCGTAGTGGTCGACGACGGTCATCTTGTTCTGGGTGAGGGTGCCGGTCTTGTCCGAGCAGATGACCTGGGCGCAGCCGAGGGTCTCGACGGCGGTCAGGCGGCGGATGATGGCGTTGCGCTTGGACATGTTGGTGACGCCGATGGAGAGCACGACCGTGACGACGGCGGCAAGACCCTCCGGTATGGCCGCGACGGCCAGGGAGACGGCGACCATGAAGCTGTCGAGAATGACCTCAAATTCAAATCCGCCGGCGCGCAGTATCTGCACGGCGAAGATGACGACGCAGATGCCGAGAACCAGCCAGGTGAGGATCTTGCTCAGCTGGCTGAGCTTTATCTGCAGCGGGGTCTGACCCTGCTCGGCGCGGGAGAGGGCGTCGGCTATCTTGCCCATCTCGGTGTCCATGCCGGTGGCGGTGACGACCATGGTGCCGCGGCCGTAGGTGACGGTGGAGCCCATGTAGCACATGTTCTTGCGGTCGCCCAGGGGCACGTCGGCAGAGTCCTTGAGGTCGATTATATCGATGAACTTGTAGACCGGCACGCTCTCGCCGGTGAGGGCGGCCTCCTCTATCTGAAGGCTGGCGCTGTCTATTATGCGTCCGTCTGCGGGGACGGCGTCGCCGGCCTCAAGGTGGACGATGTCGCCCACTACGAGCTCGGCGCTGGGCACGATGGTTATCTTCCCGTCGCGCAGGACCTTGCTGGTCGCCGCGGACATGGCCTGCAGGGCTTCGATAGCCTTTTCGGCCTTGCTCTCCTGGTACACGCCGAGGATGGCGTTGACCAGGACGACGATCAGGATGATGACCGTGTCGGTGATGCCTCTGATGCCCTCCTCATAGATGCCGGTGACGGCGCTTATCGCCGCGGCGACGATGAGGATTATGATCATCGGATCGGCCATCTGTGCGAAGAAGCGCTTCAAAAGCGAATCCTTCTTCTCGGCTGCCAGTTCGTTGCGCCCGTCGCGCTCAAGGCGTATTCGGGCTTCTTCGCCCGTTAAGCCGCCCTCCGAGCTGTCAACGTCTTTGAGAACCGCAGACGTGTCCTCACAATAGTACTTCACTTGCTGATACCACCCTTTCAAATTCGTAGCAAAAAAGACCCATGGATATGGTCTTTCGCCAAATCCATGAGTCTCGCCATTTAATGCAAGCCAGGCGCCGCGCGGCGCCAAGGTGTTGACTTGCCTCCGTTTTTTGGAAGACTACTCCCTCATGTAGCACATATCCTATCATCGTTACCGGCCGATGTCAAGGCTTTTCGCCCTTTGGAAACGCCCGAATGCCACACTTGCTGCTATTTGACCAGCTTGACATTTTCCTCGCCGAACAGCTCTTTCAGTTCTGCTATCAGGCTGGGGTGAGCCACGCAGTCGGCGGCCAGGCGGCGGCCGGTGTCGGCGAAGTAGACGATAAGCCGATCCTCTCCCGGGAACATCTCCTGCAGCAGCTCTATCCTGCGCATTGCGCGCTTGTCGTTGCCCGCCAGCCGCACCCAGAGCTTGGAGGGGCGGGACGGCTCCGGCGGAGCGGCTTCGGCTGCGCCCATGGGCTCGATCCCGTCCACGACCAGCTGCGGCTCCTTCTCGTCGCGCACGCTTATGCGTCCGCGAACCACGATCGCCGCGCCGTTTTCCACGAACTTCCCGCCGGCGTCCCAGGCCTTCTGGAAGGCCAGCAGCTCCATGCTGCCCGTGTCGTCCTCGAGCTGGATGTAGGCCATCAGCGAGCCGTTTTTCGTGGTGCGCGTGCGCTTGCTGTCGACTATCCCGGCGACGGTGACGTACTGCCCGTCGGCAAAGCCGCCGGACTCCTCGGGGGAGTCGAAGCTGGAGAGTATGGCGCCTATGTGCGCCGCGCCTATGCGCCGGACCGCCTCGCGGTACTCGTCCATGGGGTGACCCGTGAGGTAAAGGCCGGTCACGCTGCGCTCCATGGCCATCAGCTCGGCACGGGAGTACTCGTCCACCTGGGGGACGGGCACCTCGGCCATCGCGCCGCCGTCTTCGCCGCCAAAGAGATTCAGTTGCCCGGCTACGTTCTTGCGCCCGTCGTCGGCTATGCTGTCCAGGACCTGGTCGAGCATTTGGACCATTGCGCGGCGCTTGGCGCCGAGGCTGTCGAAGGCGCCGGCCTGGATGAGGCTCTCTACGGCGCGGCGGTTGAGCTCCTTGCCGGACATGCGCCGGCAGAAGTCCTCCAGGGACTTGAACGCTCCGCCGCTCTCACGCTCGGCCATCAGCAGGTTTATGAACTTCTCGCCTATGTTCTTGATGGCCACAAGCCCGAAGCGGATGTCGTTGCCGACCACGGTGAACCAGGCGCCGGACTCGTTCACGTCCGGCGGGAGCAGCCGTATGTGCATCTCGCGGCACTCGGCGATGTACTCGGCGACCTTGGTCGAGGAGTCCAGCACGCTGGTCAGCAGCGCGGCCATGTACTCGCGCGGATAGTGCCGCTTCATGTACGCCGTGCGGTAGGCCACTATGGCGTAGGCCACGGCGTGCGCCTTGTTGAAGGCGTAGCTGGCGAAGTCGAGGATCTCGTCGTATATATCGTTGGCCGTAGCCTCGGGGATGCCGTTGGCCACGCAGCCGGGGATGTTCCGCTCGGCGTCGCCGTGGATGAAGGCCTGACGCTCGGCGTCTATGACGGCGTGCTTCTTCTTGCTCATCGCGCGGCGGATGTTGTCCGCCTGACCCAGGGAGAAGCCGGCCAGGCGTCGGAATATCTCTATGACCTGCTCCTGATACACTATGCAGCCGTAGGTGACGGAGAGTATCGGCTCCAGCGAGGGGTGCTTGTAGCGTATCTTCTCCGGGTGCTTGCTGTTGTCCAGGAAGCGGGGGATGGAGTCCATGGGTCCGGGACGATAGAGCGCTATGACGGCTGTGATGTCCTCTATGCTCCTGGGGCCGAGTCGGGTGCAGACGCTGGTCATGCCCGCGCTCTCAAGCTGGAACACGCCCTCGGTCTTGCCGGCGGCGAGCATGGCGAAGGTCTCCGCGTCGTCGTCCGGCAGGGAGTTCACGTCGAAGCCGGGCGTGTTCCGGCGCACCAGCTCGGCCGCGTCCTCCAGCACGGTGAGGTTCCGCAGGCCGAGGAAGTCCATCTTCAGCAGGCCAAGCTCCTCGAGCGTGACCATGGTGTACTGCGTGACCACGCTCTCGTCGTTTTTGGCGAGCGGGACGTACTCGTACACCGGCCGCTCGGTTATCACGACGCCGGCGGCGTGCGTGCTGGCGTGGCGGGGCATGCCCTCGATGGCGCGGGCGGTGTCGATGAGCGCGTGTATGCGCTCGTCCGAGGCGTACATGTCGCGCAGCTGCTTGGACAGCTGCAAGGCCTCGCCGAGCGTCATGCCGGGCGCGGTGGGCACCTGCTTGGCCACGGCGTCGCAGTCGGCGTAGCTGAGGTCGAGCGCCCTGCCCGTGTCGCGCACCGCCTGGCGCGCGGCCATGGTGCCGAAGGTGACTATCTGCGCGACGTGGTCGTGGCCGTACTTGCGGTTGACGTAGTCTATGACCTCGCCGCGACGGCGTACGCAGAAGTCTATGTCTATGTCGGGCATGCTCACGCGCTCCGGATTCAGGAAGCGCTCAAAGTAGAGGCTGTATTTGATGGGGTCGACGTCGGTGATGTTCAGGCAGTAGCTGACCACGCTGCCCGCCGCGCTGCCGCGGCCGGGACCGACGGGGATGCCGCGGGACTTGGCGTAGCCGATGAAGTCCGAGACGATGAGGAAGTAGTCGACAAAGCCCATGCGCTTTATCATGTCCAGCTCGTACTCCATCTGCGCCCTGGCGTCCTCGCGCGCGGCGCCGTAGCGGCGCTCAAAGCCCTCGGCGCAGAGCTTTTTGAGGTATTCAAAGCTGTCGCTTTCGCCCTCCGGCAGCTGGAAGCGGGGCAGGTGGTAGTGCCCGAACTCAAAGTCGAAGCTGCACTTGGCGGAGATCTCCGCCGTGTTGTCCGCGGCGTCGGGGCGGTCGGGAAATAGCGCGCGCATCTCCTCCTCGCTCTTGAGGTAGAACTCCTGCGTCTCAAAGCGCATGCGCTCGGCGTCGTTCACGGTCTTGCCGGTCTGGATGCACATCAGCACGTCCTGGTAGTAGGCGTCGGACTTATTTATATAGTGCGCGTCGTTAGTCAGCGCGAGGGGGATGCCCGTCTCGTCGTGGATGCGCAGGATGCCCCTGGCGGCCGCGTCCTCCTCGGGGATGCCGTGGCGCTGGATCTCGAGGTAGAAGTCGTCGCCGAAGACCTCGCGCAGCTCCAGCGCCCGCTCCCTGGCCTTTTCGTACTGGCCGTCGACTATCTTGCGCGGGATGTCGCCGGCGAGGCAGCCGGAGAGGCAGACCAGCCCCTCGGCGTGCTCGCGCAGCAGCGCCCAGTCGATGCGCGGCTTGACGTAGAAGCCCTCGGTGAAGCCCATGGAGACGAGATAGCTGAGGTTGCGGTAGCCCGTCTCGTTCTTGCACAGCAGGATGAGGTGGGTGTAGCGGTTGTCGATGCCGTACTCGCGGTCGGTCAGCGAGCGGGGCGCGACATAGACCTCGCAGCCGGTTATGGGCTTGATGCCGGCCTTGCGGCAGGCGCGGTAGAAGTTGACCGCGCCGTACATGACGCCGTGGTCGGTGATGGCCAGCGCGTCGAAGCCCAGAGCCTTGGCGCGCTCGGCGAGGGCGTCTATCCGGCACTCGCCGTCGAGCAGGCTGTATTCCGTATGCACATGCAGGTGAACAAAGCTCATCCTCTTTACTCCTCTGAGGTTCCCTCCCGGGCTATGGCTATGAGGCGCTTGAGCCGGTGGCTCAGGCAGCTCTTGGTGACGCTGGGCTGAGACAGAGCCGCCAGCTCGGCCAGGCTCGCCTCCGGGTTGGCTATGCGCAGCAGAGCCGCCTGCTGCAAGCCCTCGGGCAGGGTGTCCAGACCCTGCTCCAGCTCTATCTGACGTATGGCCTCAAGCTGCTCGGCCGCCGCGGCGACTATCTTGTCGGCGTTGGCGCTGTCGCAGTTGACCTTGCGGTTTATCTCGTTGCGCATGTCCTTTTCCACGCGCGCGGACATTATCTCAAGCGCGGAGACGTCCGCGCCGACGGTGGTCAGGAAGTCGGCTATGGCCTCGCTCTGCTTGAAGTAGGCGAGGAAGCTCGCCCCGCGCACGGCCTGTCCCGGCTCAAAGCCCAGCTCGCCGAGCAGGGCGCACATCTCGCGCCCCACGGCCGCGTGGGTGGTGGCCAGCTCCAGGTGGTAGCGCTTCGACGGGTCGGTCATGCTCCCGCCGGCCAGGAAGGCGCCGCGCACAAAGCTGGCCTTGCAGCAGTCGTTCTCCAGCACGCCGAGGTTGATGTGCAGCGAGAGCGTGTCCTCCGGCTCCATGCCGAAGGCGCGAAACACCTCGGCTATCTTGTCCCGGTCGGTCATGAGCAGGGTCTTGCGCCCTCCTGGCTTGCCGCCCGCCTCGGGCAGAGAGTCAAAGCTTACGCCGAACGCGCGCTTGAACAGCTTGGGCAGCAGCGAGGCGAACTCCTCGCTGCCGGTTATGATGCGTATCTCCCTGGGCGTGAAGCTGTTGCAGTATAGCACCACGCCGTAGGCTTCGGCGACGGCGCAGCACTTTTTGCGCCGGTTCATGCGGCAGAGCTCGGCCTTGGCCTCGGATGCAAAGGACACGGCTCAGCCCTCCTCGCCGTAGACGCGCGTGTGGCTCTTTTCGCGGTAGAGCCGCAGCAGCTCGCGCGAGAGCGCGTCCGGGTCGTGGCGCACGTAGCCGCTCTGCCACGATGCCACCGGCGCGCGCAGTATGCCGACGCCGAGCCTGTAGACGGCCTCGTCGTCTATCTCCACCTGCTCGGCGCCCTCGGCGCCGTAGCGCTCGGCCAGCTTCTCGGGGATGGCCAGGCTGTTGGCCAGGCACCAGTCAAAGAGGTGCGCGCCGGAGTTTGAAAAGAGCGCCTCTATGTGGTCGCTGGCGGTGTAGCCCTCGGTCTCGCCGTCCTGGGTCATGACGTTCAGGACGTAGATCTTGAAGGCGTCCGAGCTCGCTATCGCCTCGGCCACGCCCTCCGTCACGAGGTTGGGCATGATGGAGGTGTACAAGCTGCCGGGGCCGAGGACTATCATGTCCGCGTCCTCTATGGCCTCCAGCGCCTGGGGCAGGGCGCGCGGCCGCTCCGGTATCAGGCGCACGCGGCGTATGCGCTTGTCGGTGCCCTTCTTGAACTCGGCTATGTGAGACTCGCCCACGGCCTCGCTGCCGTCGTCGAACTCGGCGGCGAGGTAGACGTTTTCGTTGGTCACGGGCAGCACGCGCCCGGTGATGGCCAGGACGTCCGACATGCGGCGCACGGCCTCGTCAAAGGTGTCCGACATGCCGTTGAGCGCGGCGAGGAACAGGTTGCCGAAGCTCTGCCCCTTGAGGCTGCCCTCCGTGAAGCGGTAGGCCAGGAGCTTTTCCATGATCGGCTCCGTGTTCGCGAGCGCCTGTATGCAGTTGCGCACGTCGCCCGGTGGGGGCATGCCGAGGTCGGCGCGGAGCATACCGCTGCCGCCGCCGTCGTCGGCCACGGTGACGATGGCCGTTATGTTGCGCGAGAGCTTTTTCAGACCCCGCAGCATGGTTGAAAGTCCGGTGCCGCCGCCTATGACGGCGATGCGCGGGTCGTACAGACGGTCAGTTTTCATGCTCATCCCTTTTCTATGTCACGGAACGCCGCGGTGACGTTCCCGCTCTTTTCGGAGAGCCGGCGGGCGAGGGCGTCGGCCACGGCCACGCTCCTGTGCCGGCCGCCGGTGCAGCCGATGGCTATGTGCAGCGTATAGCGCCCCTCCTCGGCGTAGAGAGGCATGACGAAGTCCAGCAGCGCGGTCAGCCTGTCCATGAACTCGCGCGTCTCGTCGCGGTCGAGCACGAACCTGGCCACGCCCTCGTCCAGGCCGCTGAGCGGCCTGAGCTCGGAGACGTAGTAGGGGTTCGGCAGAAAGCGCACGTCGAACACCAGGTCCGCGTCCAGCGGCAGGCCGTACTTATAGCCGAAGGCCGTCACCGTGACGGCAAAGCGCTTGTCTGCGCTGCCCAGCAGCTCGCGTATGCGGCTTTGCAGCATGGCGGTGGTCAGCCCCGAGGTGTTAATTATGTAGTCGGCGCGCTCGCGCACCGGCTCCAGCGCCCTGGCCTCGCGGCGCACGGCGTCGTCTATCGTCCCGCCCGGCTCCTGCATGGGGTGCGGTCGGCGCGAGCTTTTATAGCGGCGCACGATGGTCGGCACGTCGGCCTCTATGTAGAGTATCCGGTACTCCAGACCCATGTCCCAAAGCCCGTCCAGCGCCGGGAGCAGCCCGTCGACGCTCTCGCGCTCGCGCACGTCGGTCACGAGCGCCACGTGGTCGTAGCGCCCGCGGCTGGCCAGGCACAGCTCCGCAAAGCGCGGCAGCAGCGCCAGCGGCATGTTGTCGACGCAGTAGTAGCCCATGTCCTCAAGTATGTCGGCGGCCTGGCTCTTGCCCGCGCCGGACATTCCGGATATTATAAGAAACTCCATTGACTCTCCTTGTTCGCTTGTATCCCGCCCCCGCCGGAGCGGGAGGGCGTCATATCTCTCCGCCTATTATCTTGACCTCCGGCTCCAGCCAGACGCCCTCGCGCTCGAACACGCGGCGGCGGATCTCCCGCATGAGCGAGAGCACGTCGTCAAACGTCGCGCCGCCGGCGTTTATCACGAATCCGGCGTGCTTGGTCGAGACCATGGCTCCGCCCACGGAAAAGCCCTTCAGCCCCGCGGCGTCTATCATCGCGGCGGCGTAGCCGCCTGCCGGGCGCTTGAAGGTGCTGCCCGCGCTGGGCATATCCAGCGGCTGGGACGCCCTGCGCTTTTCTATCAGCTCGCGCATACGCGCGCGTATCTGCTCGCCGTCGCCCTCGCTCAGCGCAAAGAGCGCCGAGGTGACCAGCCTGTCGGTGCCGGTGAAGGCGCTGCGGCGGTAGCCGAAGTCCAGCTCCGCGGCGCTCAGGGTCTTTATCTCGCCGTCGGAGTCTATGAACTCCACGCTCTCGATTACGTCCTTCAGCTCGCCGCCGTAGGCTCCGGCGTTCATGGCCGTTCCTCCGCCGACGGAGCCGGGGATGCCGTGCGCGAACTCCAGCCCGGCCAGCGAGTGCTCGGCGGCGAAAACCGCCGTGGCCGCGAGCGTGGCGCCCGCCCCGGCGCGGACGTGCGTGGCGTCCGCCAGCTCCAGCGCGCCCATGGGCTTGGACATGCAGACCACGGCGCCGTCGTATCCGGCGTCGCTGACCAGCAGGTTGGTGCCGTTGCCCATGATGAGCGTCGCTGCGCCGGCGGCGCGCAGTATGCGCATGGCCTGCGCCGCCCCGGCCGCCGAGCCGGGCAGCAGCATGAGCGCGGCCGGGCCTCCGATGCGGAACGAGCAGTGCTCGCTCATGGGTTCGTTCTCGCGTATTTCAAGCCCGGGTACGGCGGAGCGCAGCTCCGCGGCTATTGCGCTGTAGTCCATGCTCAGAAGTCCTTTCCCTGGTCGACCAGGTGGTCGTGCTCGCGCGCGAGCGTCTCGGCGGCGTTGTAGCCCATCTTCTTCTGGCGGTTGTTCATGGCCGCCAGCTCCAGTATGACGGAGAGGTTGCGTCCGGGGCTGACCGGGATGGTGTAGGAGGGCAGCTGTACGCCGAGGATGGTGGTGTACTCGGTCTCCAGCCCCAGGCGGTCATAGGTCTTCTCGTCGTCCCACAGCTCAAAGTTGACCACCAGGTCGACGTTTGTCTCCGGCTTCACCGCGCCGACGCCGAAGATGTGCCGCGCGTTGATGACGCCTATGCCGCGCAGCTCCATGTAATAGCGTATGAGCTCGGGCGCCGTGCCTATGAGCGTCTCGCGCGAGATGCGGCGTATCTCCACCGCGTCGTCGGCTATGAGGCGGTGGCCGCGCTTGATAAGCTCAAGGGCGGTCTCGCTCTTGCCCACGCCGGAGTCGCCGGTTATCAGCAGACCCTCGCCGTAGACCTCGACCAGCACGCCGTGCATGGTTATGCGAGGCGCCATTGCGTTGCGCAGCATGCTTATGAGGTCGGCCATGAAGGTGGAGGTGTCCTCCGCCGTGCTCATGAGCGTGCGGTCGTACTTTTGCGCCGTCTCCAGCAGCTCGGGCATCGGCTCTATGTTGTGGCAGAGTATGATGGCGCAGATGTCGAAGCGCATGAAGCGCTCGAGCGCCTCGCGGCGCTGCTCGGCGTCCAGGCTCTCGAGGAAGGTGTTCTCGACGCGGCCTATGAGCTGGAGCCGCTTGGGGTCGAAATAGTCGTAGAATCCGGCGAGCTGCAGCGCGGGGCGGTTCACGTCCGCGGTGCGCACGCGCACACTGTCAAAGTCCTTTGCGGCGTGCAGTATGGTCAAGCCCTGTTCGCCTGCTACGGCGCTCAGGCTGACGGAGTATTCGTCGTTTCGCATGTTGCCTCCTTCCGGCGCCTCGGCGCCAGACGTAGTTATATATATTGTAACCATCTTGGCCGGTTTTGGCAATGGTTTTATTCCCTGGCGGCTGGCGCGGCTAAAGCGCGCCGGGCTTTTAAAGGCGCGAGTAAATATATTTTTCTTGCATTTGTACTCGCACAGTGCTATTATATTATGGCTGTCAAAAGAAATTAGCTGGAACGGAGGTGCAACTCAATGGCAAAGTGCGAATTCTGCGGCAAGGATATGGCTTTCGGCATCAAGGTCAGCCATTCCCACAGGCGCTCCAACCGCACCTGGAAGCCCAACGTTAAGCGCGTCAAGGCCATCGTGGACGGAAGCCCGAAGCACGTCTACGCCTGCACCCGCTGCCTGCGCAGCGGAAAGGTCACCCGCGCGGTCTGAGCCGTGCGCAGCCTAAGCCGCGCCGGGAGGGAGAACTGTCCCACCCGGCGCGGCTTTGCCTATATGTCCTGGCTGCCCCTCCGGCAATTGACAACGCACAGGGGCGATGCTATAATTTACAATCAGATTATAATGTGCCCTTGCTTTACATAGGCATAGAACAATACATCACACGGGGAGTGATAGTCCTTTATGGACGCAGGCAGTATATCATGCACGATAGCGGCGCTGGCGATGCTGCTGCTGGCGGGGTATTTCACGCTGGTGGAGGCGGCCTTTTCAAACGCCTCGCGTGCACGCATAAAGGCGCTGGAGGATTCCGAGCGCCGGACTCGCCGCGCCCTGAGCGTGCTCGACGACTGGGAGCGCGCCCGCGGCGCGATACTCATTGGCACCAACCTCGCCCATGTGGCTCTGGCCGCGCTGGTGACCTACGTGGTGATCGACGTCTGGCCGCTGTGGAGCGCGGCGGTCGCCGCCGTGTGCGCGGCGCTGCTGGTGTTTTTCCTGGCCGAGGCCATACCCAAGTGCCTGGCCGTCCGCCGCGCCGAGCGCGTTTGCCTGGCCACGGCGCTGTCGCTGAAGTTCTTTACGGCGGTCTTCAGGCCGGTGTACTTCCTGTTTGCGGCCATCGGCCGCGGCATAGCGCGCTTTACAAAGGGCGACGCCGAGGTGTCGGTCACCGAGGATGAGCTATACGACATAATCGAGGACATGACCGACCAGGGCAGCCTGGACACCGAGCGCGGCGAGCTGGTCAGCAGCGCGCTGCAATTTGCGGACCTGACCGCGGAGAACATCCTCACCGCCCGCGTGGACGTGGCCGCCATAGACGTGGAGTGGGACGCTGCAAAGGTGCTGGACTTCATCAAGCGCGAGCGGCACTCGCGCCTGCCCGTGTACTCCGAGAGCGTGGACAACATCATAGGCGTGCTGCAGATACGCAAGTACATACGTGAGTACCTGGTGCACGGCGAGCAGGCCGACCTGCGCGCCCTGCTGGACGAGGCGTATTTTGTCAGCCGCGACATGAAGATAGACGAGCTGCTCTCTGTCATGAGCGCGAAGAAGCTCAACATGGCCGTGGTCAACGACGGCTACGGCGGCACGCTGGGTATAGTCACGGTGGAGGACATACTCGAGGAGCTCGTCGGCGAGATCTGGGACGAGGACGACGTGGTCGAGGAGAGCTTTGTGCCCCTGGGCGGAGGCCGGTACGAGGTCGACGCGGAGAGCCCTGTGGGCGAGACGCTTGAAAAGCTCGGCCTGGACACGAAGGAGCTCCCTGACGAGGACGAATACAAGCTCATGGGCGAGTGGGCGTACGAGCAGTTCGACCGCATACCCTCCACGCGCGAGAGCTTCAAATGGGGTCGTCTGAATGTGACCGTCAGCGAGATGCGCCAGAACCGCATAGTCAAGCTCGTCTGCCGCGTCGAGCCTGAACCGGAGACGGACACGGAAGGGGGCGAGGCGAAGTGAGCGGATACATCATAGGCTTCATCGCGCTGCTGGCGCTGTCCGCGCTGTTCTCTGCCGCCGAGAGCGCCTACACCGAGTGCAACCGGCTGAGGATAGAGTCCGCCGCCGAGGAGGGCAAACGCTCCGCCGCCACGGCGCTGAAGATGCTCGACCGCTTTGACTCCACCATAAACGCCATACTGCTGGGCAACAGCCTGGCGAACATCTGCGCCACCGCCGTGGCCTGCACGGCCGGCGTCGTCCTGACCGGCGGCATGGAGTGGATGTGGCTGGCCGCGATCTGCGCGCTGGTGCTGATACTGCTCTTTGGCGAGATACTGCCCCGGAGCATAGCGGGCAAGAACGCGAACCGCCTGGCGCTGAGCCTCGCCAAGCCGGTGAGGGTGCTGACGCTTATCGTGACGCCGCTGAGCTGGCTGTTCGGCTCCGTGGCCAGGCTGATGACCCACCCGGAGCGCGGCTCCGAGCTGGGGGAGGACGACGAGGCCGCGGTGGAGGAGCTGCAGAGCATCATCGACACCGCCGCGGACGAGAGCGTGCTGGACGAGAACCGCAGCGAGCTGCTGCGCAGCGCGCTGGAGTTCTCCGAGCTGAGCGCCAGCGAGGCCATGACCGCGCGCGTCGACGTCGACGCCATAGACATAGACGACGACTGGGAGGACATCCTGGCAGAGATAGAGAACAGCAGGCACTCCCGCCTGCCGGTGTACGAGGACAGCATCGACAACATCATAGGCTTCCTCTACCTGAACCACTTCCTCAAGGCCATGACCGAGAACCCGCACCCGGACATACGCGGTATGCTAATGGAGCCGCTGTACGTCTACAAGACCGTCAAGCTGCCCCAGGTGCTCTCCGAGCTGAGACACGCCAAAAAGCACCTCGCCATCGTCACCGACGAGTACGGCGGCACGCTGGGCGTCATATCCCTCGAGGACGTGCTCGAGCAGATAGTCGGCGAGATCTGGGACGAGACGGACGAGGTCGAGACGGAGGTAGTTGAAAAGGCCGAGGGCGAATACGAGATAGACGGCGACATGACCATCTCAGACTTCCTGGAGCTGGTCGGGCTGGACGAGGACGAGTTCGAGTGCGAGAGCGACACCGCCGGCGGCTGGACGCTCGAGATGTTCGGGCGCTTCCCAGAGGCCGGGGACAGCTTTGAGTACGGGAACCTCACCGTCACCGTCCTGGCCATGGATAAGCAGCGCGTGGATAAGCTCCTTGTCCGCCGCCGCGAGGAACCCGCGGAGGACGGGGAATAAAGCCATAAAAAATGCACCGGTCAAGGCCGGTGCATTTTCGTGCTTATTTTACGCTCAGCTCGGGTAGTGTATCATTGCGAGGTCTATGTCCTGGAAGTCGTCCTCGTATATCGTCCAGACGTTGTTGTCGTCGCGTTTGACCTGCACGACCATCTCGACGGGGTCGAGGTAGCCCACGCTGTCCAGGTTGTCGCGGCAGAGCTGGATGAAGGCCTCCGCCCAGGCGGCGTCGTAGGCCTCGTAGGTGTCAAAGGTCTGGTTGTTGAGCTCGGTGATGACCGGCTCGGACTGGTCGACGACCTTCTGCATGATGTCCATGGGGTAGATGGTGAGCTGGACTCCATAGGTGGTGTCGTCGACCTTTGTGGACTCGCCCACCTCATAGCGCGAGTGGGAGTAGATCTCCTTGTAGAGCTCCACCAGCTCGTTCGTCAGCTCCTCCGTGGGGTAGGTGATGTCGAAGTAGTACGTGAAGAATTCGGCCTCGGTCTGAAGCCCCTGCAGATAGTTGGCCTCGGCCTCGTCTGCGGTGATGTCGACCAGCTCCAGGAACTCGTCGCTGTACTTGCCGAGATAGATCTCGTCCAGGTTGCCCTGAACCAGAGTGCGCGAGACGTCCTCCATTGCCCCGCAGCCGGCAAGCGACAGTGCAAGCGCGAGCGCGAGCGCCAGCGCCGCAAAGCGTTTTGCTCTTTTCATATTTTGTTCTCCTTTTCCCTTATTGATAACGCCCGTTGAGGCGCTATAGGCTTTTAACCGCCGCCCCCCCTGGCGGCCGCGAGGGAATATGCGGTGCAGCGCGGCTCAAAGCAGCCGCGACTTCCTGACTGCACGTATGAGGAACATGCTGGCGAGGCCGGTGAACACACCGGTCACGACTCCGCTGGCCGCGAGAGCCAGGCCGTAGACTATCAGCCCGGGAGTCTGCGTGATGAGTATTGCGACGAGCAGCTGTCCGGCGTTGTGCGCCAGGGCGGCGAACACGCTGACCACCCAGAGCAGCTTCTCCGGGAACACGCCTACCAGAACGCACATGACTATGTAGGCGAACACTCCGCCTGCGACGGAGAACAGGAAGGCGGAAAAGCCCCCCGCAAATACGCTGCCCAGCACAAGCCTGACCGCGAGTATCGCGAGCGCGTCCCGGCGGCCGAGCAGCACCATGGCCACAAGCGTGACTATGTTGGCCAGACCCAGCTTGACGCCGGGGATGGCGACAAGGGGCGGTATCTGGCTCTCCGCCACGAATATTGTCAGCGCCACGGCGGCGAGCGCCGCGCAGAGCGCTATGCGTTTGGATGCCTTCATGCCTCGTCCTCCGGGTTGAGTATGTCGATGACCAGGCCGTGGGGTACGCAGGCTATGGGCACATAGCCGCCGGAAATGGCGCCCTGCCTGACGCAGACCTGGTCGGGGCAGTCGGCGCTGACCACCTGGATGGAGCCGTGCTCCACGCGGATGCGGTTCGTGCCAAGCTCCGTGGTCACGTCAAACTCGTAGGGCATGACTACGGCGTCAAGCTCTATCTCCTCGTACAGCTCGCCGTCCAGCCAGATGCGGGCCACCGCGCCCTCCGCCTTGCCGCTGGAGCGCAGCCAGAGAAACGCCGCGAGCCCTATGACAAACACGACGGAGAACATTATTGCCCAGAATTTCGTCTTACGTACCATGGATTCATTTTAAGATACAAGACACTAGTTGTCAAGCAGTTGTCAATCCATTGTCAAACCGGTTACAAAATGATATAATCAGCCGGTGAAACTTTCGCTTTGGAGGTGCGGCGATGCCGGACGTATCGGAGCTTGTCGGATATATAATAGGCGGCACTCGGTATATTCTGCCGCTGCTGGCGCTGTGGGTGCTGGCGCGGTGCCTGCGCAGCATGCTGCGCGACCGATATGAGCCTGAAACCTGGGCCTACCTCGTTGACCTGAACGGGGACAGGCACCCGGTCAACCACTGGGAGTGCATAATAGGCCGCTCGCGCTCGGCCGACGTCGTGCTGGAGGCGCCCAGCGTCTCGCGCGTCCACGCCAGCTTGCAGCGCGACGGAGGCGGGTACTGGACGGTGTCCGACCTGCGCAGCAAGGGCGGGACCTTTGTCAACGGCGACGAGGCCGACGTGCTCGACCCCGTGCGCGACGGGGACGTGCTGGACTTCGCCGGCGAGGAGCTGGTGTTCCAGGAGGTCAGCCGCGACGAGCGCGAATGGCTCGAGCGCAGGCGCACCGCCCCCGGGCGCTTCGTGGGACCGGGCGTGACGCTGCTGATACTGACGCTGTTCCAGGCGTTTTTGACGCTGGAGTTCACGGTCACGGCGGCCGACGAGTACCTCACTCCCATCTGCCTGGCCTTTGCGGCGCTCATAGTGCTGGAGTGGTTCTGCTATCTGGTCATGCGCTCCGTGCGCCGCACGGGCTTTGAGCCGGAGACGATAGCGTTTTTCCTCAGCACGCTGGGCATGGAGGTCTGCGCGTCGAGCACGCCGGACGAGATGTTCCGCCAGGTGCTGTTTCTGATAATCGGCGTGGCGCTGTTTTTCGTCCTCGGCTGGTGGCTGAGGGATCTGCGCCGCGTCAAGGCCGTGCGGATGCTGGCCGCGCTGGCGGCCATGGGTCTGCTGGCGATAACCGTAGTGCTGGGCGAGGTTCGCGGCGGCGCGGGCAACTGGCTCAACTTCGGCTCGTTCACCATACAGCCCAGCGAGCTGGTCAAGGTGCTGTACATCTACACCGGAGCGGCCACGCTCGACCGGCTGTTCGCAAGGCGGAACCTGTTCGGCTTCATCGTCTTCTCCGCCATCTGCGTCTGCGCCCTGGCGCTAATGGGCGACTTCGGCACGGCGCTCATCTTCTTTGCGACCTTCCTTGTCATAGCCTTCATGCGCTCCGGCAGCTTCGCCACGGTCTTCCTCGCCGTCGCGGGCGCGGGCATGGGCGGCTTCCTGGTGCTGAGCGTCAAGCCCTACGTGCTGGAGCGCTTCGCCACCTGGGGTCACGCCTGGGAGGACGTCTGGGACAGCGGCTACCAGCAGACCCACGCCATGAGTGCGGCCGCCTCCGGCGGACTGTTCGGGCGCGGCGCGGGCGAGGGCAGCCTGGTCGACATCACGGCGGCGGACACGGACATGGTCTTCGCGGTGCTCAGCGAGGAGCTGGGGCTGCTGATAGCCGTGCTCGCCATGCTCGCGGTCATCGCGCTGGCGTTCTTCACCGTGCGCAACGCGGCGCGCGGGCGCAGCACCTTCTACGTCATAGCCGGATGCGCGGCGGTGAGCCTGATGATGGTGCAGATGGGTCTCAACATCTTCGGCTCGCTGGACATCCTGCCGTTCACGGGCGTGACCTTCCCCTTCGTGTCGAAGGGCGGCACCTCGCTGATAGCCTGCTGGATGCTGCTGGCCTTTGTCAAGGCCACGGACACGCGGCGCGACGCCAGCTTTGTCGTCAGCCGCGACCCCAAGACTCCGGACGAGGAGTACGAGGAGGACTACGAAGAAGACGGCGATTACGAGGAGAACACCCCTCAGAATGACCCCGGAAGGGAGGGTGCTGTATGAAAAAAGTCAAAAACCGCGCGTGGTCCAGCCTGCTGATCGCCCTGCTGCTCGTAGTTGGACTGGGCGTCTACCTGGTCAAGCTCGCCGACAACGGCGGAGCCTGGGCCAGCTACTTCTCCGGCGGCACGCCGGGGGGCACGATACTCGACCGAAACGGCGTCACGCTCTACTCCTCCACCGAGGACGGCGTGAGCTACGCGGCGGACTACACCACGCGCCTGGCCTGCTACCATCTTATCGGCGACAGCACGGGCAATATACGCACCGGCGCGCTCCGTCAGTTCCGGGATCTGCTGAGCGGCTACAGCTTTATAAACGGCAGCTCCAGCGGCAAGACCCTGCAGCTTACGGTGGATTCGTCCCTGAACACCGTCGCTTACAACGCGCTCGCCGGACGCAACGGCGCGGTGATGCTTATAGACTACACCACCGGCGAGGTGCTGTGCATGGTGTCGACCCCGGCGGACGACCCCACGAACCCCTCTGGCAGCCCCGCCGAGGGCACGTACATCAACAAGTGCCTTAGCGCCAGCTTCGTCCCCGGCAGCGTGTACAAGCTGGTCACACTCGCGGCGGCGATAGAGAACATACCCGACCTGTTCGAGCGCACGTTCTGGTGCGAGGGCAGCAGCGTGGTCGGCGGAGCGGTGCTCAACTGCACAGGCTCTCACGGCAGCCAGACCATAGAGCAGGCGCTGGCCAACTCCTGCAACTGCGCCTTCGGAGCGATCGCGCTGGAACTGGGCGCGGACACGCTGGCCGAGTACGCCGAGAAGCTGGGTATCACGCAGGAGCTGGAGATGGACGGCATAACCATCCCCGCCGGCAACTTTGACAAGGCGGAGGCCGGCTCCATCGGCCTGGCCTGGTCCGGTATCGGCCAGTACAACAACCTGGTCGTGCCCTACGCGCTGGTGCGCTACGTGGCCGCGATAGCCAACGGCGGCAGCGTGTACGAGCCGACGCTGCTCGGCCACGTCAGCCTCGACCGCGAGACGCAGCTGCTCAGCGCCGACACTGCCGCGCGCATCGCGGAGATGATGAACCACAACGTCCAGACCGCCTACGGCGGCCAGTACACCTTCCCGGGGCTGAACGTCTCCGCCAAGACCGGCACCGCCGAGGTCGGCGACGGCACTTCCCACGCCTGGATGACCGGCTTCCTCAACGACGCGGAGCACCCTTACGCCTTCGTCGTGCTGGTCGAGCACGCCGGCGGCGGACTCACCAACGCCGCGCCCATAGTCAACCAGGTCCTCCAGGCGGCCGTGGCCGCGTGAGGAGGAGCCGGCGCGCCCGGACTTAATAAAAATACGAACCCCCGTCCGGCGGACGGGGGTTCGCTGCGTCTTGAATCATGCGGCTCAGCCGTTGGGGTGGCTCTCGCTCCAGAGCTCGGCGGACTTGACGGCCCACTTTTCCGCCTTGTCAACGCACTTGGCGGTAAGCTCGTCGACGTCCTCGGGCGCCTCCACGTCGGTGCTCCTGGCGCCGGACTCGTGCACCATGTTCGCCAGCGCGCCGGGGTTATCCAGCAGCGGGCAGGGGCGCAGATGGTTGCAGTTGAACGGCTGGTTCCTGTGGTAGGCCATGAAAAGCGGGGACTTGTAGGCCTCCAGCAGCGTCTTCTCGCGGATGTTCGAGTCGGAGTAGTGGATGAACGCGCACGGCTCGATGTCGCCGGCGGCGTTGATGTGGCAGTAGCTCCTGCCGCCGGCGATGCAGCCGCCGACGTACTCGCCGTCGTTCCAGAAGTCCATGGTGAACAGCGGCTTGGTGCGGCGGAACTCGCGCACCTTGCGGTACATGTACGCGCGCTGCTCGGCCGTGACCATCAGCTCGGGCACGGCGTTCTTGCCGACGGGCATGTATGTAAAGAGCCAGGCGAATTTGGCGCCCTTGGCTATCATGTCGTCGAAGTACTCCTCGCTGCCGATGACGTCGTAGTTCTTGCTGGTGTAGCAGCAGCTGATGCCGAAGGGGAGCTTCTTGCGCTTGAGTATCTCCATGGCGCGCACGACGGCGGCATAGGTGCCGTGGCCGCGGCGGTCGTCGGTGGCCTCCTCAAAGCCCTCGACGCTGATGGCGGGGACGAAGTTCTTCACGCGCAGCATCTCGTCGGCGAACTCCTCGTCTATCAGCGTACCGTTGGTGAAGGCGGAGAAGACGCAGTCGTTGTGCGCTTCACACAGGCGTATGATGTCCTTTTTGCGCACCATCGGCTCGCCGCCGGTAAAGAGGAACATGTACGTGCCCATCTCGTTGGCCTGGTTGACGATGCTGTCCATTTCCTCGTATGTGAGGTTGAGCTTGTTGCCGTACTCGGCCGCCCAGCAGCCGGTGCAGTGGAGGTTGCACGCGCTGGTGGGGTCCATGAGTATGGCCCAGGGCACGCTGCACCCGTGCTCGTCCTTGACCTTCTGCTGGCGCGGCATACCTATCAGGGCGCTGTTTATGATGAAGTTCTCGAATATCTTCATCCTCACGCCCTCGTCTATGTCGTCCCAGAGCGACTTTATGAACTTTGACCAGTTGGGGTCGTTCAGCACGGCCTCGACGCCGTGTATCTGGGAGGTCAGCATCCCATCGGTGTCAAAGCGCTTGGCCCATTCTATCAGCTTCGGGAGGCACTCCTCCGGCGGCTGACGCAGCATTTTCAGCGCCTGCTTTACCGCGAAGGCCTGTGCACTCTCTGAAAATGTCTTGTTTGCCATGAATATCGTCCTTTCTGTGGAATTAAACCACGGTTTAATTGTATCTCCGCAAACCCGTTTCTTCAACGGACAATAATGGATGTGTATTGCAATTTCACCGCTTTTCCGACATAAAGGTACGGCAAAGCTGTTCGAAAATCATTTGCGGAGTGTTTTTGCCGTGTTAATTTTCCCGGGCGGGAGGCCGGGCGACACAGAGAGTCCTTATGCTCCGCCGCGAGCCGATATGACGGGAGACCTGAGCAGGGGACAATGTGCACAAATTAACAGGCGGTAAATTGGAGATAAGCGAGCTTATAAACTAAAATCGTGCTTTAAAATGCTTGCAATGTTCGCTCGCTTACTATATAATTAGTTAAACGTTGTAAACGATGGGACTTTGGAGGTAACTATGGCTGACGAGGGCAAGAGCAAAAAGACCTCGGCTGCGGACGCGGTGTTCGAGGCGCTGCGGTCACAGATAAGTTCCGGGGTGTGGAAGGTAGGAGACCGGCTGCCCAGCGAGGGCGAGCTGGCGGAGCGCTACGGGGTGAACCGCCTGACGGTGCGCGTCGCGCTGCAAAAGCTGAACGCTCTCGGCGTGGTGGAGACGCGCGCCGGAGCCGGCACGCATGTCATTGAGTTCGACTTTGAGAACTACCTACGCATGGCGTCCAAGTTTTACGGCCGGGGCGACATGCTGCAGGAGGTAACGGAATTTCGCAACCACATGGAGATAGAGTGCGCGCGCCTGGCGTGCGAGCGCGCGACGGATGAGGATCTGGCCGAGCTGGAGCGCCTTGCGCTGGAGCACCGGCGGGTGTGGATCGATTCGCAGGACGTGGAGCACGACGAGTGGTGCCGCAGGGTGGCCGCCGCCGACCTGGAGTTCCACGAGCAGGTGGTGCGGATGTCGCACAACCGGCTGTTCATCTACGCCTTCTCCGTGGCTCGGGAGCCTGTCTATGAGTACATACTCTTTTCGGTCAGCAAATGGACGCCGGAGCTGGTCAGGAGCTTCCGCCTGGACAAACAGCGGGACATACACTACTGCATATATGAGAGCATAAAGCAGCGCGACTTCACCACGTGCCAGAGCGACTACGCCGCTATGATAGCCTCGTACGCGCGCGCAAGCTGGACTATGCCCGTGGTGGGATAGCGCAGCGCGCAAAAAGTGCGCCGGTTCGCATTGAACCGGCGCACTTTTA
>ENA-OWPP01000389-OWPP01000389.1-human-gut-metagenome-genome-assembly--contig:-NODE-389-length-51894-cov-20.324987_pt1 | contig 51894 bp, 43 predicted proteins | sample MGYA00248265_ERZ651848 | MGnify/ENA primary metagenome ERZ651848 (study PRJEB26924, sample SAMEA4378233) | human gut metagenome | biome: human gut; feature: human-associated habitat; material: faeces...
TGTTGCTCAGGTACTTAAAAAAAATATTTTATAATAGTGTTGCGGAATTAAGGTTTCTCTGCCGTCGGTTCCGCTTTCTTTATAGCAAGTCAGTGCATTGTTGAAGTCTTCCAGTATGGCTTTATAACATGCTCCAACTGTAGAACGGCTGACTTCTTCGAAAGCTTGAATCGGTTCATCAATGATAACGATACCCGGTGCATCGCTGTTGTCTGTTGTTTCGTTGACTTTGATCTGCTTGCCGAAGATGTTGGTCATAGCCAGCATTGCATATCCTCTTAATCCGTATGCTTCTGCCAGATATTGTTTAAGTGCTGCCTTGTCCGAATCGGCGGTAGTACTTTCAAGTTCTTTTCCGGCTTTAATGATACGTGCAGAGTTGTCTACAACCTTATATCCGTATTCCCATATGCTGCTGAGGTAAGAATCATCTGCAGTTACGCTATAATGGTTGATGGTGGTCCAGTGATTAGCCGAGCCATTCAGGTATGCCATGTCACCAGCCATATCGCCAATAGTCAGTGAATAGTTTCCGGCAAAATAGAATCTGAATAACTGATAATAAGTTCCATTTAGGGCATATTTTATATTGTCTACGCTGGTAAGTCCGTTGTCTACATCTATTCCTTCATTATATTCTGTATCGAAGAAATTATTGCAGGAAGCAAGACAACCTGTCAAGGCTGTACAAATAAGTAGTCGAGATATAAATTTCTTCATATTTAATTTTCAATATTGATGCGTTAAACATAATTGTTAGAAACCAAGTGTAATACCTGCCAGGAATGTCCGTGTGGAAGGATACTGGAAGGCTATCAATCCGTTGGTGTATGTTTCAGGATCATATCCTACAAAATCTTTTGCCTTGAAAGTATAGATATTGTCTGCTGATATATAGATACGCATATTGTCTATCAGTATTTTCTTCAAAAGATGTTTCGGCAAAGTATATCCTAATTGCAGGTTCTTTACACGGAGGAAATTGCCGCTGTAAAGGAATCGTGAAGAATGGTTGTTTTCTCCCGATGTGTTTCCGTATACATACTTAGGTACATCTGTATATCGGTTTTCTTCTGTCCATGCATTTTCATATAAATAAGTTGCAGGAGTTATATTACCCTGACTTCCGGCCGAAAGGTAGAAACGGTTTGATGATGCATAAACTTTTCCTCCCAGTCGGTAATTGAAGTCAGCAGAGAAGTCGAAGTTCTTCCACTGAAGACGTGTACCGAAACCACCATAAGCTTTCGGATCGGCCGATCCAAGATATCTTTTGGCACATTCATTCCAGTTGGTTGTTGTTTCATCTCCAGTAGCATTTTTGTACCATAACGGATTGCCTGTATCCGGATCTACACCAGCATATTCTACCATATAGAATTGTCTGAGAGGATATCCCTCCTGTATGATAGTATAAGTATCTTCAACAGGTTTTCCGTCTGACAGTTCTGTAACACGGTTTTGGTTGAATGTAACATTGGCATAAGCGGTCCAGGTCCATCCCTTTGTCTGTAAGATAGTACCGTTCAAGCCGATTTCTACACCTCTGTTGCGCATAGAACCGATATTCTGGTATACTTTATCCAGTCCTGTAACTTTAGATATAGGAAGTTCAAACAACATGTCTGATGTAGCTTCATTATAGAAGTCAACAGTCAGATTCCATTTTCTGATCAGTGTAATATCAAGACCGATGTTCAGCTTCTTGCTTGTTTCCCATCCCAAGTCAGGAAGATTTAACGACTCAGGAGCGATACCAGGTTCGTTGTTATAATTGTATCCAGCCTTATAGAATCCGCGTGATGCATACCAGTCTATATCCTGATTTCCTACAGTTCCGTAGCTGGCTCTGATAGCTAAGTTGGTAAATACGTCGTTGTCTTTGAGGAATTCTTCTTCCGAGATTCTCCATTTTCCTCCTACAGACCAGAAATTACCCCATCGGTTGTTGCTTCCGAATACAGAAGAACCGTCGCGGCGGTAGCTGACCTGTCCGTAGTACTTGCCTTGATAGTCGTAGCTTGTATTGAGGAAGAAGGAAGCCAGACGTGCTTTACGTGTTTTGTATGACGGAATTCCATAAGAAGAACCTGCCATATTCAGTTCACGGTAGCCCATCAGTGGAAAGTTGATACCGGCATACTCTTCGTTCCAGTAGTTTTTCCATTGTGCTTCTTGTCCCAGCATGACAGAAACATTATGTTTTTCATTGAACGTATAAAGCCAGTTCAATGTGTTTGTCCATGTTATCGTTGTGGTATTCGAATTATACTGCGTACCACGACCATTGTCGCTTGCTCCCTGATTGTTGTACCAGCTCCAGAAGTCATATTGGCGTGTGCCGTAAGAGTTGATACCTAATGAGGTTTTTAGAATAAAACCTTTTCCAAAATTAATGGCGAAATAGGGATTTAAATTGATTGTGGTAGTTTTGGTATTATAAATATCTCCGGCCTCTTTATCGTAAACAGCCAATGGGTTGTATGAAATGCTTGTATTATAACTTCCATCTTCGTTGTAAAAAGGATCGAGTGGAGTTGCTTTCAGTGTAGCACTGACAAACGGGTTCGAATAAGATCCTCCGGTAGATTGAGAGAATGCATCCATATCTGCCAGAGCAAATGATGTGTTAAATCCGAAGTTGAACCATTTGTAAGATGTTTCCAGGTTGAGGCGGGCAGAGTAACGTTTCATATCGCTGTTGATGGCAACACCTTCCTGATTCAGGTATCCCAGACTGGCATAATAGCGAGTCTTGCCATTTCCTCCGCTGAAGCTGATGTTATAATCCTGATAATAACCGGTACGGGTAATAGCATCCAGCCAATCGTAGTTTTGTGTACCGTCCCAGTTATAGTCTGATTTTATTTTTGCCATAGCCGATTCGTAGGTGTACTTTTCCGGATCACTGTTTACCAGACCACGTGCAAACAAGTCGGCTGTCTGTTGTGCATTACAGAAAGAAAAATTATTTGGAGCAATGTTTGTAAAGCCTTGTTTGATATCCAAGTCTATATGCATAGCTCCTTCCTGTCCTTTTTTGGTTGTGATTACGATTACACCATTGGCGGCACGCGAACCGTAGATAGCAGTAGCATTGGCATCTTTCAGAACAGTTACCGATTCGATATCTGCCGTGTTAATGTTTGCCAGTGGATTGAATGCACGGTTGTAACTTGCTGTTTCAGCATCAGTATCCGAGTTCATAGGCATACCGTCTATGATATACAACGGTTGTGTACCCGAATTGACAGAACTTTCTCCTCGGATATACACGTTAGCCTGAGCACCCGGCATACTTGTTGAATTATTCATTTGCACACCCGGCATACTTCCTTCGAGCGCTTTCATGAAGTTTGCATCGGTGCGTGATTCAAGTGTAGTAGAACCTGCTACATTGGCTGCTCCCGTAAATGTACTTTTCTTTGTTACTCCATAACCGGTAACCACCACTTCATCCAGAACTTCTGTATCCGATTTCAGGATTACATTTAATTCCGGTTTAATGTCTAATTCGCGACTTTGCATACCGATGAAAGAAATTATCACTTTCTTTGCATTTGCCGGAATGTTGCCAAGTGTAAATTTCCCATCGATATCGGTCACGGTTCCTGTATTAGTCCCTTTTATTAGGACAGAAGCTCCTACGATAGGAAGATTGTCTTCTTCTGAGATGACAACACCTGTCACCTTCGATACCTGTGCCATCGCTATGCTGATGTAGGCGAAGAAGCAAGTACAGAGTAAAAACAACTTTTTTTTCATAAAATCTCTCTTTTTTTGATTAAAATAAATAATTAATTAAACAATATAGTGAGGAATATTGTTTACTGCACCTTAACAAAAACATCAAAATTACTCTATATACTTTCTTTCTGTATGTGTATGGGCTAAATTTGTATCTTTTCTAACAGATACTGCCCTGTATATGATGCTCCGCAATGAGCTACTTCTTCGGGGGTGCCGCATACTACGAGATTACCGCCCATATCTCCACCTTCCGGACCGAGGTCTATGACATAATCGGCGCATTTGATAACGTCCATGTTATGTTCGATTATGACAACCGTATGTCCTCGTGCTATTAATGAGTTGAATGCCTCTAGCAGTTTCTTTATGTCGTGGAAATGTAATCCTGTTGTCGGTTCGTCGAATACAAAAATAGTTGGCTGAGATTTTTCGATACTCAGGAAATATGCCAGTTTGACACGCTGGTTTTCTCCTCCCGAAAGGGTAGAGGATGATTGTCCCAGTTTGATATATCCGAGTCCAACTTCTTGTAGCGGCAGCAGTTTTTTTACTATTTTCTTCTGCTTGTGTTCATCGAAAAATTCGATAGCCTGGTTGACTGTCATTTCCAGTATGTCATAGATGTTTTTCCCTTCATAACGTACTTCCAGGGTATCACTCTTAAAACGTTTTCCATGACATGATTCACATTCCAGTACCAGATCGGCCATGAATTGCATTTCTACCGTTACAGTACCTTCTCCTTTACATTCTTCACAACGTCCTCCTTCGGTATTGAACGAGAAATACCCTGCCGAGTACCCCATTTGTTTGGCCAAAGGCTGGTCGGCAAACAGTTTTCTTATTTCGTCGTATGCCTTGATGTAGGTGACAGGATTACTGCGTGAAGATTTGCCTATCGGGTTTTGGTCGACAAACTCTATGTCCTTTATCATCTGGATATCACCTTCCAGTGAAATAAATTCTCCCGGACGGTCGCTGCCTTCACTATACTCACGCTTCAGTGCCTTATAAAAGATGTCGCGCACTAACGTACTTTTTCCTGAACCACTTACTCCGGTCACTACCGTCATTACGTTAAGTGGGAAGCGTACATCGATTCCCTTCAGGTTGTTTTCTCTGGCTCCTTTTATTTCTATATAATTATTCCACGAACGATGTGTCTGTGGTCGTTCGATGATTTCTTCTCCCAGCAGATATTTTACAGTATAGCTGTTGCTTCCGGGATGCAGGTCTTTCATATCTCCTTGATAAACAATTTCTCCTCCCAGACGTCCGGCTTTAGGGCCGATATCTATAATATAGTCGGCAGCACGGATGATTTCTTCATCATGCTCTACCACTACCACCGTATTGCCCAGCTGTTGCAACTGGCGGAGTACTTTGATAAGCTTGTCTGTATCTCGGCTGTGAAGTCCGATACTAGGTTCGTCCAAAATATAAAGTGAACCTACCAGACTGCTTCCCAGTGAGGTTGCCAGATTGATTCGCTGACTTTCTCCCCCGGAAAGTGAGTTGCTGAGTCGGTTTAATGTAAGATATCCAAGTCCGACGTCGAGCAGGAAGGTCAATCGGTTATTGATTTCATTCAGCAAGCGTTGGGCTATCATCTTGTCATGTTCGTCGAGTTGCAAGGTACGGAAAAATTCTTTCAACTGATAAACCGGCATCTCTACCAGTTCTGCAATGGTGCGTCCTCCCACTTTGACATAAAGCGCTTCTTTCTTCAAACGGCTGCCATGACACTCTGGACAAGTTGTCTTACCACGGTAACGGGCTAACATTACGCGGTACTGTATCTTATACTGATTTTCTTCCAGCATCTTGAAGAACGAATCGATGCAGACTTTGTCACGTGGTCCGTGCCATAAATAATCCTTCTGTGCCTGAGTCAGGTTATAGTAAGGCTCGAATATAGGAAAATCGTGCGCCGGAGCTTCGCGTAGGAATTCGGTGAGCCATTCGCTCATTTTTTCTCCTCTCCAGCACATCACAGCACCATCGTAAACACTCAATGCACGGTTGGGTACGACAAGATGCTCGTCTATACCGATAATCTTTCCGAAACCTTCACACGTAGGGCATGCGCCGATAGGAGAGTTGAACGAAAACATCTGGTCGCTGGGCTCTTCAAACTTAATACCGTCTGCCTCGAATTTTGTACTGAAGGCATGTAGTTTGGTACTTCCGTCGGGCAGGTAAAAGCGCAGCAGACAAGCTCCGTCACCTTCGTACATAGCTGTTTCTGCTGAATCGGTCAAGCGGCTGATTGCATCTTTTGTATCATCGCAGCTCATACGGTCCACCAGCAGATATACCGTATCGGCAGGATTATATTGATAATCCTCCATACGAACCATTTTACCGTTTACTTCCAGACGGGTGAATCCTTGTTTCATATCCATTTCTATCTGTTCGGCTTCACTGCGTCCTTCTCGGGGAATGATAGGAGTCTGTACCGTATAGCGTGTACCTTTCGGATATGAGAGCATGCAGTTTACAATATCTTCGGGACTGTCTTTTTTTACAAGCTGACCGCTTATCGGCGAATAAGTTTTGCCGACACGTGCAAACAGCAGACGCAGATATTCGTATATCTCAGTCGATGTACCTACGGTAGAACGCGGATTCCGGCTGATTACTTTCTGTTCGATAGCAATGGCAGGAGGAATACCTTTGATGAAATCACATTCAGGTTTGCTCATTCGTCCCAGGAACTGGCGTGCATACGATGAAAGGCTTTCCACATAGCGACGCTGTCCTTCGGCATACAATGTGTCGAATGCCAGTGAGGATTTTCCGGAACCGGATAACCCCGTAATGACTACTAGTTTATTACGTGGAATATCAACGTCTATATTTTTCAGGTTGTTTACCTTCGCACCTTTTATTGATATATATTTACTGTCAGACATGCTTGGATTCATTTGGTTTTTGATAGACAAAAATAGTGAATTTTATGCATATCGTGAAACAAAAGATAAACAAGGAGTGTTAATCGCTTCAATTTTGGAAAAAACTCTGCTTATTGCTTTCACATGTGTAAAACAGGGTTTCATTGCTTTATTCTTTTATCGATTCGATGAAAAAGTAAGTTATTGATTATTTTTTCCTTATCTTTGTCCTCTCGATTATAATGTATAAAAATATGAAATCAAAAGTTTTATTGATTTGGCTGGCAATGCTTTTATTTGTTGCCGGAAGTGTTAAGGCACAGACAATGCATCCAAAGCGTGAATTCCGCGGTGCGTGGATACAATGTGTGAACGGTCAGTTTCAAGGTATGCCCACAGAACAGATGAAAGCGACTCTGATCCGTCAGTTGGATAACCTGAAAGGTGCGGGTATCAATGCGATTATATTTCAGGTTCGTGCCGAATGTGATGCTCTTTATGCGTCGACCTATGAACCCTGGAGCCGTTTCCTTACCGGATTGCAGGGAAAAGCTCCTCAGCCAGGCTGGGATCCGCTTCGTTTCATGGTGGAAGAATGTCATAAGCGTGGCATGGAACTTCATGCATGGATAAATCCTTATCGTGCACAGACCAAGGGAACTACGGCATTGTCGCCTATGCATCCTTATAATAAATACCCTAATTTGTTTGTACGTTACGGTGGACAGCTGTATTTCGATCCCGGATATCCTGAATCGAGAGCTTATATCTGCAAGATTGTAAGAGATATCGTTTCTCGTTACGATATTGACGCTATTCACATGGATGATTATTTTTATCCGTATCCGAATCCGGGAGAAGAGTTTCCAGACAACATCAGCTTTGCTGCTTATGGTCGCGGATTTACCAACAAGGCCGACTGGCGTAGAGATAATGTCAATGTCTTGATAAAAGAAATTCACGAAACAGTACGCAGTTGTAAGCCATGGGTTAAGTTTGGTGTTTCTCCCTTCGGTATCTATCGTAACAGAAAATCAGATCCGAATGGAAGCGATACAAACGGACTTCAGAATTACGATGACTTGTATGCCGATGTTCTGCTTTGGGTCAACAATGGCTGGGTAGATTATAATATCCCTCAGATCTATTGGGAAATCGGTCATCCGGCAGCAGATTATGATAAACTGATCCGCTGGTGGGCGCGTCATTCTGCCGCACGTCCACTGTTTATCGGACAAGACGTAGTTCGTACTGTAACAAAGCCAGATCTGAAAAATCCGGGACAGCACCAGATGCTTGCCAAATATAACTTGCAGCGTATGCTTCCAACCGTACAGGGAAGCTGTCAATGGTATGCTGCTGCAGTGGTAGAAAATAAAGGCAACTATCGTGAGGTTCTGGCAAATGTCTACCACAAATATCCAGCTTTGATTCCGGCTTCTCCTTTTATCGATAATGAGGCTCCGGGTAAAGTGAAAAAACTGAAACCTGTGTGGACTGCCGACGGATATATTTTGTTCTGGACAGCTCCTAAGGCGAAAGATGAAATGGACAAGGCTGTGCGTTATGTCGTATATCGCTTCAATAACGATGAAAAGGTTAATCTGAATGATCCTTCTCATATTGTTGAAATCACTACCAATACTTTCTATAAACTTCCTTATGAAAACGGAAAGACTAAGTACCGCTATGTAGTGACTGCACTCGACCGTCTGCATAATGAATCGAAGGCTGTTAAGAAAAAAATTAAGTTGTAAAATATTTATTAAGTTAAGAAATCCGTTCGGAGGAATCCGGACGGATTTTTTTATGAACAGACTGATGTGTTCAATATTGTGTTCTTCTCCTTTAAATTTGTTATATTGAAAGAATTGGTTATCTTTGCTAATAGACACAAAACAAACAGAAGTGTGCCTGTAAAGAGCAGTCCCTACACTTCGGAAACAAAAACTAAGATTCTTTGGGGACGAGAACCTTATAAAAACAATATCAGTTATGAAGAAGTTATTATTAACTGTTGTTTTAGGATTGTGTACACTTGCCGGTTTTTCTCAGGCGAAATTTGATGTACATGCAGGTATGTCTATGGCAAACATCACCAATAGTGATGCAGACTTGAAGATTGGCTATTCGGTAGGAGTAGGAATGGATTATGCCATTACTGATATGTGGGCCTTCCAGACCGGTTTGAATTTTACAAGCAAAGGTTGTAAAGGATCTGAGGAAGGTGTTGATGCGAAAATTAATCCTGTTTATCTGGATATTCCTTTATTGGCTGCTATAAAATTACCTATCAGCGAAGGTAATACGTTTGTTGTAAATGCCGGTCCTTATGTAGGATTTGGTTTGGGCGGAAAAGTGACTGTGGAATCAGGAGGTGCTGAAGTTGGAACTAAACTGTTTAAGAAGATAGATGGAGCTGACGAAGCATTGATGAACCGTTGTGCTGTAGGTTTGCAGTATGGAGTAGGTTTTGAACTGGGATATAAATATTTGCTGAATCTGACAGGTCAGTATGGTTTTACTAACATGTTTAAGAAAAGCCTGACACAGGAAAATAATAAAAACCTGGCTTTTATGATAACTGTGGGTTATCGCTTCTGATAGCGTATTAAATTCTTTCTAAGTATAGAACGGTCGGACTGTGACAAATGGTCTGACCGTTTTTTTATGGATTGTGCAGCTGTTTCCGTATTTCTTTGTTTTAAATCTAGCTGATGTTTATCTGCTTTTTTGTACAAATTTTAAAAAAATATCAGGAAGAATTGCTGATAATATGCTGATGTTTTTTGTGAAAGCTGGTATTGATTTTATGAAGAAAACAGGTCGTTGTAAACGTAAGGTTTAGGCCTGGAAAATCTGATAAATCGAAACCTTAAAAGAAAAGTCCCTCTGTTTTCAGCCTTAATTTGTTACAATATCAGACTGAAAACAGAGGGACTTTTAGAATGTCAACTTATAAACTGTAAGTAAAGTCATCCCATGTTTCCGTTTGGAAATCATCTATATTATTTGATATGCTCGCGAATCTTTGTAAGATAGGCACGCATTCTTTCAGCATCTTTTTTGTTGATGATATCCAACAGCTCGTTGAGTTCGGTACGAATCCCTTCTACATGTGCCGGAGTACGTGGGTTGAACAAGATTTCCTGCAACAGAAAATCATCTTCGCTCATCACTCCTTTGGCTATTGCCATATGCCGTTTGAATGTTGTTCCCGGAGCATCCTGATGTTTCATTACCGCAGCGAAGGCAAACGTAGAAACAAAGGGGATAGACAGCGAGTAAGCTACTGTTTCATCGTGTTCCTCGAATGTATATTCGAAGATGTTAAGTCCCAGTCTTTGATACAGATCTTTGAAGAAAATTTTTCCCAGATGGTCGCCTTCTTTGATGATGATGGCATTCTCCGTACTTAGCTTGTCAAGGTTGGCAAACGTAGGACCAAACATCGGGTGAGTAGATACATAGCGGAATCCACAATTTTCGTAAAATTCTTTCAGTCCGGTTTTTACAGAAGCTATATCGCTTATGATACAATCTTTCGGGAGAATGGGCAAAACCTGATTGAATGCATCAAGAGTATATTTTACCGTTGCTGCATTAATAACCAGTTCGGGTTTGAATTCTTCTATTTCTTGAGTATTGGTAAACCGACAGCAGTTGTACATAAAGCGCAGTTTCTTTGGGTTCACATCGAATACTGCCACTTCGTGGTCGAAACTCAATACATCGGTAAAGAAGGAACCCATTTTTCCGGCTCCCAAAATTAATATTCTCATAGATTCTTATAAAAGTCTGTTATTTACTTACTTATTAATGATTTCCAATTGCTGGCGTACGCTTTCTTCGTGGATAGCTTCGAATACTTGTTTGACAAAATCGGCATCCATTCCGCATAATGTACCTTGCGCACCACGCTTGTCGAGTATCTCGTTGTAACGTCCGGTCTGAAGGACAGTCATGTTATGCTCTTTCTTGAATGTACCTATTTCACGGCATACACGCATACGTTTGGCTAAGATTTCCATCAGTTCGTTGTCGCACGCATCGATTTGCAGACGAAGTTCGTGCAAGCTTTCTGTTGACTGATGCTCTTTACGAATAACCAGCAGATTCAGGATGTAGTCGAGTACATCTGGAGTAACTTGCTGTGCCGCATCACTCCATGCACAATCCGGATTGCAGTGAGATTCAACAATCAATCCATCCAGTCCCAGGTCCATTGCCTGCTGGCAGAGCGGTGCAATGAGTTCACGCTTTCCACCGATATGGCTCGGGTCGCACAAGATAGGCAGGTTAGGAATACGGCGGCGCAGTTCGATTGGAATATGCCACTGTGGCAAGTTACGGTAAATCTTCTTGTCGTATGACGAGAATCCGCGGTGGATAGCTCCCAGACGCTTCAATCCTGCATTGTTGATGCGTTCCAAAGCTCCGATCCATAATTCCAGATCCGGATTGACAGGGTTCTTTACGTAAACAGGAATATCTACTCCTTTCAGTGCGTCAGCTATTTCCTGTACGGCAAACGGATTGGCTGTGGTACGTGCTCCGATCCACAAGATATCGATACCTGCTTTCAGACATTCGTATACGTGCTTTGCCGTTGCAACCTCGGTTGCTACGTACATGCCTGTTTCTTGTTTAACTCGTTTCATCCATGCAAGACCATCCACACCGATACCTTCGAAACCTCCGGGTTTGGTACGTGGTTTCCATATTCCGGCACGGAAAATCTTGATACCTTTATTGGCCAGTTGGGTAGCAGTTGAGATAACTTGCTCTTCTGTTTCGGCACTACAAGGACCTGCTATGATAAGAGGGCGTTCTTTTGATACACCTTCCAGTTCGATGGGTTGCAAATTTAGTTCCATATTATCTTATCTTTTTAATTTATTATTCTTTAGAAAATTGCTTGGATGCGTTTAAGGGCTTCAGCCAGTTTTTCTTCCTTGGCACAGAGAGAAATGCGGATATACCGTTTTCCGTTGCTTCCGAAGATGAATCCCGGAGTAATAAATACCCGTGCTTCGTGTAATACTTTCTCTGTCAGGTCTTCTACATCAGTATAGCTCTCGGGAATTTTTCCCCAAAGAAACATACCTACCTGATCAGAATCGAATGTACATCCCAGCGTAGTCATGATTTCCTCTGCCAGTTTGCGACGGCGGCTGTATACGTTGATGTTTGCTTCTTCGTGCCATTCTGCACTGTTGCGGTATGCCTGTGCGGCAGCGAGCTGCATGGGACGGAAAGTTCCCGAATCGATATTACTTTTTATTTTCAGAATCCACTGTACAAAAGTCGCGTTGGTGGCAAGCATACCTACACGCCAGCCCGGCATGTTGTGGCTCTTACTCATGGAGTTGAACTCGATACAGCATTCTTTAGCTCCCGGAACATTGAGGATACTGATAGGCTTATGGTTCAGAATGAAGCTGTATGGGTTGTCGTTTACAATGACGATGTTGTGGCGGCGGGCAAAGTCGACCAGCTTTTCGTACAACTCCATAGTGGCATTTGCTCCTGTCGGCATGTTGGGATAGTTAGTCCACATAATTTTTACCCGGCTCAAATCCATTTTCTCCAGTTCATCAAAATCGGGTTGCCAGTGATTGTCTTCCCTCAGGTTATAATTGACGATCTCACTTCCTAATATTTTATTTAGTGAAGTGTAGGTAGGATATCCCGGATTAGGAACCAGAACCTGATCTCCCGGATTGACGAGAGCCAGTGTGACATGCAGGATACCTTCCTTTGATCCGATGAGCGGCTGTATTTCCGTAGCAGGATCAAGGTCGACGTTGTACCAGCGTTTGTACCAGTCGGCCATCGCCTTGCGCAGTTCAGGTATACCTACTGTGGGCTGGTAGCCGTGTGCATCTGCCTTGCGGGCATTTTCGCATAATACATTGATGGTTTCTTCCGATGGCGGCATGTCCGGACTTCCTATACCCAGGCTGATGACATTCTTGCCTTCGGCGTTCATCTTTGCCACTTCTTTCAGTTTACGGCTGAAATAATATTCGCTGACACTAGCCAGTCTGTCGGCGGGCTGTATATTATAATGTTGATTCTCCTTCTGCATATTCTCCTAAAATTTTAAGTGCTTTAGTGAGCGGGGTTACCGCATCGATAGATTGTTTATATCTCAGGTAATCATTGAACATCACGTCTACGTAGAACATATATTCCCATTCGCGTCCGATGATGGGCAATGATTGTATTTTAGTCAGGTTTATGTTGTAGAATGAAAAAATGGAAAGAACTTTCGAAAGACTTCCTTCATTGTGTGGAAGTGAGAAAACGATGTTTGCCTTGTTTACCTTCGAACGGTCTTTCAGGTCGTCGGCAATCCACGGGTCGCATACTATAAGAAAGCGTGTAAAATTGTGTTTGTTGGTTTCAATTCCTTCCTGAAGTATTTTCATTCCATACATGCTTGCTGCATATTTGGAGCAGATGGCTGCATGTCCTTTCAGTTGTTTTTCGTGGATGTTTTTGGCACTTCCGGCAGTATCATCGGTTTCTACAACTTTCAGTTCCTGATGGTGCTGGAGAAATTCGCGGCATTGTGCCAAGGCTACCGGATGAGAGTTTACTTCTGTCAGGTCCTCCCAGCTTTCATCGGGCAGACACATGATGCTGTGGCTGATACGAAGCTTGTGTTCTCCGATGATAGTAGCTCCACTTTCGCGGAGTAATTCGTAGTTATGAAGCAGGCTTCCGGCAATTGTATTTTCTATGGCAACTGTTCCGATTACATTGCTGTCCTTGCGCATGTTCTCGAATACTTCTTCGAATGTATTGCAACAGATTAACTCTATTTCTTCATCCTTGAAATATTTGTGGGCGGCAATGTCGTGATATGAGCCCGGAACACCTTGTATTGCTATCTTTTTCATTTGCTCTTGGTTTAAAATAAAAAATCCCGTTTCTTTCCAGAAGCGGGATTTCGTTATATTGTTTTTACTTATTCATTGGTTTATCGTACATATGCGAACTCCCGCTTCACTTCATTGCTAAAGTAAAAGTAAAAAAAGTAAAAGAAGAAGTATGTCGCAAATGTTTTCATTTTTTTTGTTCTATTATTTTGTTATCATTACGATTGCAAATGTAATACTTTTCTTGAAAAAACAATAGTTTTATGAACTTTTTCTTTAAATATTTTCTTTACACGACATATTCGATTAAATTTGTGTTAGAACAAACTCGCTAATTAAAACATAATATCACCATGAATTATAATTTTGATGAACTGATAGACCGTCGGGGAACAAGTGCTGAAAAAGTTGAAGGAATGAAGAGTATATGGGGTAGGGAAGATCTTATTCCGATGTGGGTAGCCGATATGGATTTTGCAACTCCACCGTTTGTGATTGATGCAATCCGCAAGCGTTGTGAGCATCCTGTGCTGGGTTATACCTGCAAACCTGATAGCTATTATCAGGCCATTATCAACTGGGTGGATTCCCGTTATGGTATGAAGGTAAGAAAAGAACAGATTACTTACGTGCCGGGCATTGTGCCGGGGTTGGGAATGGCAATCAATGCCTTTACTCATCCGAGAGATAAAATAATGATTATGCCTCCTGTTTATCATCCTTTTTCGTGGCTGGTAACTCGTAATGACCGAAGAGTGGTAGAGTGTCCGTTGATACTGGAAAATGGAACGTATCGCATGGACTTGGATTTGTTCCGCAAAGAGATAAAAGGGGTGCGTGTGTTTATATTATGTAATCCTCACAATCCGGGCGGTGTGGTCTGGACACACGATGAGCTGAAGGCGATTGCAGACATATGTGCTGAAGATAATGTGATTGTCTTTTCGGATGAAATTCATGCCGATCTGACGTTGCCACCTCGTCATCATGTTCCTTTTGCCATGATTTCCGAGCGTGCAAAGAATAATTCCGTTACGTTCATGGCTCCTAGTAAGGCATTTAATATGCCAGGAGTAGCTGCTTCGCATGCTATTATCTATAATGAAGGACTCCACAAACGGTTTACTACTTATATGGAAAGCTGTGAGTTTGGCGGAGGTCATGTTTTTGCCTTTCCGGCAGTAGAGGCTGCATATTCTAATGGAACAGAGTGGCTGGAACAATGTCTGGCTTATATACAAGGTAATATTGATTATTTAGATCATTACCTGAAGACTTATATGCCTAAGATTAAGGCAATGCTTCCGATGGCTTCGTATCTGGTATGGCTTGACTGTCGGGAGTTGAATCTGTCACAGCAGCAGCTTGAAGATTTCTTTGTATCTCATGCGCATTTAGCTCTGAACAGTGGTGCGACTTTTGGAAAAGAGGGTACGGGATTTATGAGAATGAATGTCGGATGTCCGCGTTCTGTACTTGAACAGGCAATGAAGCAGTTGAAAGAGGCTTATGATAATCTTTTTGTCTGATTGGATATTCAGATAGAATGAAAGCGTCCTGCCATTTTTCGTATTATAAAATGGCAGGACGCTTTTTGTATTTTATTGTAGAAATGTATTAATGATAATATTCTATTTCATAAGTAGCAGTGAACGGATGATTTGACCCCGAGCGGGTAATTTCATAGAAAGTGATGATGTAGTCACCTGTTTCTGATTTTGTTATTTCCCAGTCGGTCATTTCATCAATCCATAAAGCATTTCTTACCACTTTGCTTGCTACCTGATAACTTCTTTTTCCGTAAAAGTCAAATAGTCCCAGCACGACTCCCGAGTATTCATTGTGCATAGACCACTCCCATTGGTAGCAGCTTGTCATTAATCCATTGAAATCGACGGAAGCGTTATTGATAGCATCAGAGTTATAACTTAATTCATCGCCTCCATCGGTTGGAGAGGCCATGTTTTTAGCACCGCTCCATGATGTGCTGTATATCGGATTCCATTTTTCACCATTGGTTTCCAGATAAGTTACGTAACCGTCAGCATTGTAATCGAAGAAACTGCTGGCTGTATCTGAATTTCCTTCGTACAGATAATCAAGAAAGCCATTGTGACCAACAACTCCTGTATTCATCAGTTCCTCATTGTAATAAAGATATACTTTACTGTCATCATAGGTAAAGTTGAATTTATTACTCTCGGTAACCATATTTGAAATAGCATCGTAATTATCTATTGTATATTCGATAATACGTGATTTCACGTCGTACTGGAATTTATATACCGTCTTTTCTATGCTATTGTTACTTGTATAATGTCGCGTCATGGTTATCTGAGAAACCAGATTGTGTGCCCAAGGTTGGTAAGGGTTATTGTCGTCAACACTTCCTACTTCACCTCCGAGATTGTCGTTAGGAGAATCTTCTCCGGGAGCATTTCTTTCTAAAATGTACATGACATTATATGTCTTTCCATTATATATGATTTCTCGTGTCAGAACCAGTTTGTTTTTTCCCAGAGAAAATATTTCCCATTCTCCATATCCTTCAACCCATAAAACAGAACCATCTTCAGATATATCATATTTCCCTTCAGAAACAGCTTCATTGGGAGGAGTGATTAAACATGTATTATCATCCTTGAAGTCGAAGGCTGGTATTGTTGGTACTCCATTTTCTATGCCAGGTTCATTTATCGGATTACCTTCTTCATCAGTTATTTTGTAACTGGATAATTCCCATTCTCCAAGAATCAGTTGTGATGCTGTTGCCTGTGATTCTTCCAGTACAATTGTTTCATCACCTTCAGAGATGCAAGCACATAATGTTATGCTTGCTGTCAGCAGCATAAGTCCATATATCTTGGTATATCGTATGATATTTTTCAATTTCATAATCATATTGCCTCGTTAAATTAGTTAGTCAATAATATCGAATTCTACTCTTCTGTTTATTCGGCGGCCTTCGCTGGTTTTGTTTGTAGCAATAGGTTTGGTCATACCATAATAACTGTATGAAAGTTTTTGAGGAGATACTCCTTGCTGAATCAGATACTCATATACAGCTTTTGCTCTACGCTCTGAAAGCTTCATGTTGTATTCTGCTGTACCGATGCCGTCTGTATGACCTTTAATTTCAACGCGGTATCCGTTTTGTTTCATCAGAATAGCTATTTTGTCAAGGTATTCGTGAGATTGTTTTGTCAATGTACTCTTGTCGAATTCGAAATTGATGATATCGATTGCACAGATGGTTTTTCCCTTGATTGATTTATTTTCAGCAATGAGTTGCAGGATTTCATCGAGTGTGTAACAAGGCTTTTCTTGTACCACAGGTGCTGGTTCTGGAGTCACTACTGGAGTCGGTATATACACGTATTCTGATTGAGGTTGTGATTCTTTTTTCGGTTTCTTAAATATACTGAGTGGAATAGAGACCGAGGCTGTAATTTCAAAACCTTGGTTTTTGCGACTTCCTGTTATGTCATATGCTCTGCGGTTGACTGCAATGGCTTCTCCGTTTTTTTCTTTCTTGCCATATGTGTCAGTAAATCCGTATTGGTAGTTGGCTTCTAGTGCCAGATACAGTTTTTTTGAGTCGGTTACAGGTATTGGAAAGCGTACACCAACACCGGCTGCGCCACTAAAGTTGAACTCAGAGAAGTTTGCATCACTCAGTGCCATAGCTGGATAAGCATAAATGTCATTACCTGATGTTTCTGTATAATTAATTTCTCCTCCGCGTGTGAAGCTGAATATGGGAGCTACATAAATATAAGGATTGATTTTATCCGGATCATTGAAATTATAAATGACAGGAATTCGGATGTCGGTATATTGGGCATTTAGTTGATAATTGAATGCTGTTCCATTATAAATACCATCCACCTTGCTTCCTCTTTTTGCGAACATGAGTTCCGGGCGTATGGAGAACCGGCGGTAGAAGCCTAAATCGAATTCTGCAAAGATACCTCCTATACCTCCAATAATACCATTTTTATTGTATTGATTGAGATTGGAATATTTCATGTTTGATATGCCTATTCCTCCTTTTGCTCCAACCCTGATTCTGTCTGTCGTGTCATCAGATTGTTGTGCAACTCCTATTCCGTATAAGCTACACAATGCGATAGTTAATAGAATCTTTTTTCTCATGTTTCTTCTTTTTGATATTTTTTACAAAAGTAAGGAGATTTAATACATGGAAAAGAGGATGTGTGTGGCTTATTGATAACGAAAGTGTAGCCGATCTTTCACATTTCCGGGCCTGATTTTAAAATTTCCTGGTAAGCATTTTCGTAATATTGGAAGAAATTAGTATTAAGAATGACAGATATTCGTAGCAATAATTCAGTATCAATACTCTTTCTCTTGAATATTTTATATACGTTTGTACGGTCACAATAAAGTTTTCTGGCAAACCATGTGACAGATCGTTCTTGTTTGTCGAGTTCAGCTTTAATAATCATTCCGATGTGAATCATACAGGCATGGAAAAAGTGTTGTGTATAAAAATAGTGCTCCAATCTTGTCAAGGCAAGAATATAGAAAATGTACAGCATAGCGACTTTTATGTGCTTTTTACATACAAAAACGGTATGCTATCAGTGTTGTATTAGTAGGAAATATCCATGTTCAGGATTGGAGCATTCAGTGTTTGTCTTTATATATGAAAGCTATAATGTTTCTGGTATCAAGCTTTATCAATCTTAATAAATTCCCGGAGCAGAGTTTTGCTTGAAGTTATCATAATTTCCGGTAATCAGCTTCTCGTTGTCCGGATTTAGTTCAATAGCTTTTTTCATATCTTCTATGGAACCTTCCTTATCACCTTTTAGCAGTCGGATGCGTCCTCTTTCCTGATAGAGCACTGCGTTTTGAGGCATTAGTTCGATGGCTTCTGTATAGAACTCTATAGCCTGGTCGAATTCTTTCTGTTCCATTAACATTTCACCTTTAAGCAGATAGGCTTTTTCGTTGAACGGATTTACTTCCAATACCTGGTTGAAACATGATTGAGCTTCTTCTACCTGACCAAGTGCTGCGTGTATTTTTCCTTTAAGTAGTAAAGCATCCTCTTCATCAGGTGAAACTGAAAGAACTTTATCCAGATCGCTCATAGCATCTTTAGCCTGACGCATATCCCAGAGGACTTCGGCACGAAGCAGATAAGCCTCTTTATATTCTTCGTTTTGCATGATGGCCTTGGTCAGCATCACAATAGCCTGCAGGTCATTTTTCATGCCTCGTGCAGCCTTTGCTGCAAGATAGTAAGCCGGAGCACTGGTTTCGTCAAGCTTTATAGCTTTCTGACAAGCATTATCCATACTTTCATAATCTTCTTGCATATAACAGATACTTGCCAGAGCAAGCAGAGCCTGTATATTGTCGGGTGTTTTATCAATCAGGCGGTCTAGTGTAATGCGGGCATCGTCTGTACGTCCGGCTTCTATATACGCATTGGCAAGCAGTTGCAGCGTTTCAGGTTCATCATTCAGTGCTATTGCCTGCTCAAAACATTTTATAGCATAGGGAAGCTGGCGCATATTGCGTGCGCGGATACCATCATATTTCAGAATCTCGAAATTTTTCTTTTCCTGTTTTGCCTGTTGGTCTTCGTTCGGCTTTCCTCCACCGAACAAGGATGATAATAAGCCCATAATTTTATCTCTTTTATGTTAATGTGTTGCAAAGATAACGAGAAAATTAACTTAATGGATATGTTTGCTGAAAAGAAATTAGTATGTTTGCAACCGAATAATACAGTGAAATAAAAAAGATAAGTTATGAAAAAAATGCTGTTGGCCATTGTTGCTCTGCTGGCATGTCATACCATGCAGGCACAATACTTCTGTACTACTCAGGGTACGGAATTACATTATGTAAATTATGATGAGGCAGGACAAAGCCTGTCGAACGAAACGGTTACGGTATACAATGTCGTAAAGAATGCTTCAGGAGAAAGTGCTCAGTATCTTGCCAAAATAGTAACTAATAAGACCAAGAATAATACCAGCTATACACTTTATAACTGGAATTACGATGGTAATGTTACTACCTGCCAGGAAGATTTGATGTATGGTCCTTATATAAAATCTGATTCAGATCCTGCCAAATACGATTCGAAGGCACGTCAGGCTATGGCTGAAGAGCTGAAACTGAAAGGTGATAATTCATTTACTATCAAAAAGCACGCCAGTGCAGGTGAGTCGATTCCAGACCGTACCTATTCGCTGATCTCCAATATGCTGAAGAATGAGATAAATATATCTGGTGCAGCTTATATGGGTGAAGAGAAAGTCAGTACGACTGCCGGTAAGTTTGATTGTATTAAGATTTCATACCTGAAGCGTACAAAAATCGTTCTGAAGACCGAAACCGTACGTGTAACAGAATGGTATGCCGAAGGTATCGGACTGGTAAAATCAGAAAGCTATAATACCAAGGGAGAACCTGATGGAAAAACTATCTTGGTAAAAATAGTGAAGTGATCTGAATTAATATTTCATTAATAATACTTGTCTTTCTAAGAAAGCACCCGATATTCTGATTTCTCGACTTAGGAATACGGGTGCGATCTTTTTATTGATACCTGTGTATCAGATAATTTCTATACCTTGTTGCTTGCAAAGTTCCAGGCTTAAATCTTTCAGTTTGAACTTCTGGATTTTGCCACTTCCTGTCATCGGGAATTCCTTTACAAAGAAAATGTATTTCGGAATCTTGTATCGGGCTATCTTTCCTTCGCAAAACTCACGTACATCATATTCGTTCATTGTGCATCCTTCGTGCAGAATGATGAATGCACCTACAGCTTCACCGTATTTCTTCGACGGTACACCCGCTACCTGAACATCCTTTATGCCAGGCATCTGATAAAGGAACTCTTCTATTTCGCGCGGATAAATGTTTTCTCCTCCACGGATAATCATGTCTTTGATACGTCCCGTAATGCGATAGTTACCGTTTTCGTCCTTGATACCCAAGTCACCCGAATGCAGGAAACCGTTTTTGTCTATCACTTCCGCAGTAGCTTCCGGATTCTTATAATATCCTTTCATGGTATTATATCCACGGTTACACATTTCCCCTTGTACACCTGGAGGACATTCTTCTCCTGTTTCTGGGTCGATAACCTTCACTTCCGTAAATTCAAAATCATGACCGACTGTAGTAAAACGCACCTCCTGCGGGTCGTCGATACGGCTGTGTGTCATACCCGGAGAAGCTTCTGTCAGTCCGTATACACTGGTTACCTTCATGAACATTTTCTCTTCCACCTGTTTCATCAGTTCTACCGGGCAGAGAGAACCAGCCATGATACCTGTACGCAGGCATGAAAGGTCGAACATGTCGAACATCGGATGGTTGAGTTCCGCTATAAACATGGTAGGTACTCCGTAAAGTGCCGTACAGCGTTCCTTGTGAATGGAAGCCAGTACCAGCAACGGATCGAAACGTTCTGTCATAACCTGTGTACAACCATGTGTAAGACAGTTCATCGTAGCAAGTACCACGCCAAAGCAGTGGAATAACGGTACACATACACAAAGCTTATCGGCGGAAGTGAACTTCATGTGTTCTCCCGTAAGAAATCCGTTGTTGGCTATGTTATAATGCGTAAGCATTACTCCTTTCGGGAATCCCGTTGTACCTGAAGTATATTGCATGTTTACCGTATCGTGGCAATTGACTTTTTTCTTTGCTTCGTCGAGTACGGTATCGTCTATGTTGTTTCCCAACAGAAGGATTTCGGCCGTGTTGTACATGCCACGGTATTTTTCCTGTCCGATGTAGATGACATTGCGCATGTGCGGGAACCGTTTACTCTTCATGTGGCCGCGTTCGAAAGTCTTCAGCTCGGGAAGCATCCGGTAAGTCATATCTACAAAACTGCTGTCCTTTTCTCCATCGACGATACACAGCGTATGCATGTCCGAGTTTTCGCACAGGTACTCCAGCTCTGCCTGTTTGTAGTTTGTGTTAACCGTAACTGCTACAGCACCAATTTTGGCACAGGCATAAAGAAACGTCAGCCAGTCGGGTACGTTTCTCGCCCATATACCCACGTGTGTGCCGTGTGTGATACCGATGGCAAGCAATCCCTTAGCCATGTTGTCCACACGTCGGTTGAACTGACTCCATGTAAACCGCAGGTTACGGTCGGAGTATACGATATACTCTTTATCGGGTGTTTCCTTGGCCCAGTGCTCCAGCCAGTCACCCAGTGTTCTTTCCGATAATTGTATCATAATAGGTAGCGGTTTAAATAGGCGTATAGATTACAGCCAGGATACGAGCTTCCTGTCCTTCGAAAGCATGTACATGATGGGGTACGATGGAATCGTAATAAATCGTATCACCTTCTTCCAGCAGATACGTGTATTTACCATAATTGATTTCCAGTGTACCTTTCAGTACCATGATAAACTCTTCTCCCTCGTGAGCAGACAGATGGAATTCATTATTTCCGTTTGCATCGATGTCGACGATAAACGGTTCCATGTGTCGGTCGGTTTTGCTGCGCGACAGTGAATGATAATGTAAGTGCTGACGCGCATCGAGTGCATTGTTAGAGAAACTGATGGTATCGTCAGCATCTCCGCGTCGGCATACTACAGGACCCGCTTCATCAGGCTGGTCGTCGAGGAAAGTGCCCAGACGTACTCCCAGTGCACGCGCCAGCTTTACAAGCGGAGCGAGCGAAGGAATGTCAATATTTTCCTCGATACGTGTGATTTGTTCTACGGCAAGTCCTGTGCGGTCTGCCAGTTCTTCCAGACTTATTTCTTTTGCTGTTCTAAGGCTTTTTACTTTTTCTCCAATAACGTTGGTTCTATCCATAGTATAGTGTTTTTTACGATGAAAAGCCGTTATGTGGCTTTCAATGAATCAGATTTGGACAAATATAGTAAATTTTATAATACTCATGCCATGGATGTATAAAAAAGGTTATTGTGTCTAATCAATGCTTATATTAGTTATGATTTGATCTGCCAAACACTCAAGTCTTAGTCTATCAATTAAATAATAGATTTTATATCTTTCTTTATAAACTGATGTGTAATAAAATTCAATGTCGTTTTGATCGAACAATAAATTTGTGTTTGAATCATTCATATTGCGTAATTGGTTGAGTATAGCAATATGTGATTCATTGTTTGCTGTTATAAAACTGATTCTGATAGATTCATTTTGTTTTAAATCTGGTTTTGATTTTTGTTTAAAGAATTGTGAGAAATAGTGATAGTCTGTAGAACCCAATGAGTGACCGAAAAAGATTACTTCTTCTGCTTCTGATAACGATTGACGAAGATGGTGTGAACTATAATGTGGGTTAAATGTTTTAATCATAAAACTATAATCATCAACACTTTTGGCGTCATCTTCAAATCCTAAGATCAATGTGTTCTCATTAATAGAACCATGCACATGAGTATAGCGTAATTTCTTCTCTAAATGCAATGTCTTTTTTATCTCATTTAGATCAGTGTAATTAAATGAGAATATTTGAAAGTTGTATGGATAAGCTTCTACAACATTAAGTAAAAGAGCCGATACAGAATTGATATATATATTTTTAGGCGATTTAGTAACCCTTGTTAGATAGTTATGTAGTTGGGTAATTATATCGTTGAATTCTGTTCTAAATTTATTTTTATATTCTGATTTGCCGCTTTTCTCTTTGGCAAATGCTTTTAATTCTTCTTCTACATCGATCCATTTTTGCAATCTGTAATTGTTGATTATTCGATTGGTTAAATAATTATCCTGATTATTGGCAAGAATAGCACATTCTTTGCTTTCTATAAAATCACGATAGGATGTTGGTAAACCTAAATCTAAATCAAAACCATTTCCTAATATTAAAACAATTTTTTTCATATGTTAAAAGGACTATATGTTTGAATTATTTTAAATTTCATTATCTCTTTTGTGTTTATCGTCGTTCTCGGCTTTGGTAGCTAAAATATGTTGCCATATTTCATCGTTGCTCAAAGTATTCAGAAATGTATAATTATATTTTCTGATATTAACCTTTTTAAAAAGAAGATCTTTGGTCTTGTTATGAAAAGCAGAAATATTATCTTTTTCAACATCAACGAGTAATTTTCCTGTTTCCCAATTTGTTTTTAAAGCTTCGACAAATCTTGCGCATACAATGAGGAAGTAATAGTAATTGCGAATTTTACGATTTTTAAAATAATTGTCATCTAATATTTGTACGTATGCATCTATTCCTAAATTATCTTCACATATAGGTTGGTCATGATGAAGAAAATTAATTATATGATTTTTCAAATCTTTGGCAAATACAGATATCGTAAGTTCATGACAAAAATAGAAATCTGTATTTTTCATTATAGTTTCAGCTATTTCATTAACAAGTAAATCACTAAATGTTTTTGTATTTGGAATGTATCCAATAGCAGTATTTAGATAAGATAATTCTCTATAGACATGCCCTGAATCATTTAACAAATCATAGTAGCAATAAGGATAAGTCTTTAGTCCGTACTTTTTTATAGCTTTATCAGCATCTAGTATTTTTTTAAATTTGTTAGTTATCTCATTAGGATTGATGTTTTTTGTTGCTAATGTAAGGTAAGGCAATGGTTTTCGTATGTAATGAATTTCTAATGTTTCTTTATTTGTCTTGAGGAAAAGAAACTCAATATAGTCTTTCAATTGATCAAGTTGTGGTGTAATGATTATTTTATTTTTCTCACAATATTTTTGGAATCTCCCATTTATGAACTCATAAATATTTGTAGAAGACTCATCGCCTAATAATATTCCGTTTCGATAGTATTCTGATTCAATATAAAGGATAGTATCTTTGAATTCTTTTATAGATTTATTTTTTAATGCTTCTATAAGCTTTTGGTATGCTTCGGATTCAATATCGTTTATTGGAATCTTTGGTAACTTATAATCATTTTTCTTATCTTGTGGTTCTGAAGATGTTTTTTTACTCTGCTCAGTTTCTTCTGATGTTGAGGAAATCAGTGAAGAGCCAATTAATGCAGCAATAGTAGCAATGGTCCAAGTGATAATCATATTATGAATTTTTATTATTAAATGTTTATTCTATATATGTATTGTATAATGCTTAACCTAAAAACAGATAGAATATTTTTTTAACTAATCCTTAAACTGGTTGATATTCTTGTAATTTGTTGGTATTGTTTTTTATATAGTTCTCCGTTCATCCGATAAGGTTGGTGGGGTAGCAATTATTTTTTAGGTGATTGATTGGTACTTGTAAAGATAGTAAAAATTTTTCAACAATGCTTTTGAGTTGGATTTTTATTATACTTTAGTGTAGGCAGTTTATTTCAGAATTTTGATGTTGTTGTTCATATGTGTACATAGTAGATAAAATTTTGTATAAAACGGAGTTTGTTTGTTAATTTTTTTATTGTCTTTAGGCTGTTAAATTTATTAACGAGCAGACAGAATTTCTTTTTGACAAACTGTCAATCCACATGTCTGAGAATCGCTTTTTTCGAACAACAGGTGAGGGCCGGTGTAAAAAACGCAGCGGTGTGAATCCGGTAATTTCCCGAATGTCAGAAGAATGGAGGTAAAGTCTGTTTTCCGCTTTATAGAGAATGTATAACGGAAACATTCGGATAGTATCGGTCGGAATAGAAAGAAAAATGATAGCCTGTTGCTGATGATTACAAAGGAGCATCTGGCTGTTTCAGGCTGTTTCCCGAGAGCTTTTCATTCTTTTCAGAGCATGTTTTTTCAAAACATCTCGATGGCTTTAGTAAAATATCCCGATGTTTTTGAGAAAAGTTGTACAAAAGCTTTTCGGGCTGTGAGCTTCTTTTTCTTTTTCCGCAGGAAAGTCTGTCTGTTTCCGCGGGAAAAACCTTTACTTTTTGCGGGAATATCTGTCAGATGCTGCCGTTTACTAGCTAAAAAGGTTGTTCGAAGGGTTTTGTTTTTTGATAGAATAGTCTTTCTGTCGTGTAGAAGAAGGATTTTGTAACTGAGGCTTGTCAGTTGGTTGGGAAGTTTTGCCCTTACTTGTTTATGTAAGCGGTATTTTTCTGTCTTTTTGTTAATTCTAATGCCATGTCTTTTTGTAGCGTTCGCTTCTCGTGCTACAAAATTGTTTTGTACCTTTGCGCCGAAAAAATAAAACGAATGAAAGAGGCTTTTATCAAACTTCACCTCTCGGTACTGATAGCCGGAGGTACAGGTATTTTCGGTCGACTGATTACATTAAATGAAGGACTGCTGGTGTGGTATCGGATGCTTTTGGCTGGTGTATTGTTTTATATCGTACTTTTTCTGCTGAAGAAACTACGGAAACTTCCTGCCCGCGATGCATTGCGTATTGCTTCGGTGGGACTGCTGCTTGCCGTTCACTGGCTGTTTTTTTATGGCAGTATCAAGGCGTCGAACGTATCCATCGGAGTGGTCTGTCTGTCGCTGATGAGCTTTTTCACAGCTTTGTTCGATCCGGTAATCAACCGGCATCGGGTATCGGCAAGTGAGATATTGTTCAGTTTGGTAGGAGTGGCGGGCATTGTGCTTATCTTTCACTTCGACACTCGTTACCGTGCGGGTATCCTTATGGGAGTCGTGTCGTCGGCATTGGCTTCCCTGTTTACCATCTGCAACAAGAAAGTGGCTTCGGGTTATCCGTCGGGCACTACCTTGCTGTATGAAATGGGAGGAGGTTTTGCGGGACTGACCTGTATGCTTCCTGTATATTTGTATTTCTTTCCTGTACCAACCATATTGCCTTCGGCTACTGATTTCGGCTATTTGCTGCTGTTCGCTTCGGTTTGTACCGTCTTGCTGTACATTCTTCAGATACAGGTGTTGAAGAAGATTTCAGCGTTTACGTTTAATCTGACTTACAATTTGGAGCCTATTTATAGCATTATTCTGGCTATGATAATTTTTCGTGAGGCGAAAGATCTGAATTTCAGTTTCTATACCGGACTGGGACTGATTTTTCTGTCTGTCGTGATGCAGACGGGAAGAGTAGTTTGGCAGGCAAAGAAAAATCAATTAAAACCGTAAAGCATGGACGATTTGAAATTGCGCATACAACAGTTGTTGCAGCAGCTGAACGAGCGTGTGTTCGGCAAGGAGCATGTTATTGCACTGTCGTTGTTATCGGCTGTGGCAGGTGAGAGTATTTTCTTGCTGGGACCTCCGGGAGTGGCAAAGAGTATGGTGGCACGCCGGCTGAAACTGGCTTTCCGCCGGGGAGAGGCTTTCGAGTATCTGATGTCGCGTTTCAGTACGCCCGATGAAATTTTCGGACCGGTTTCTATTTCCAAGCTGAAGGAAGGTGATACGTACGAACGTGTCACCGAGGGCTATCTGCCTTCGGCTACAGTGGTGTTCCTGGATGAAATCTGGAAGGCGGGACCTGCTATCCAGAATGTATTGCTGACGGCTATCAATGAGAAAATTTTCCGCAACGGACGGTTGACGATGCAGCTTCCACTCAAGGGACTGGTAGCAGCATCGAATGAGTTGCCGGCGGTAGGACAGGGACTGGAGGCTTTGTGGGACCGTTTTCTGTTGCGTGTCATGGTGACGGGAGTGGAAGATTTGTCCGATTTCGACCGGATGATTGCTTCTGCCGATGAGAGTGAGCCATGTGTGCCGGAGGAACTAGCCATCGGTGACGAGGAGTATGCCGGATGGCAGCAGCAGATAGCGGGCATTACCTTGCATTATTCTATTTTCGAAGTCATCCATCTGCTGAAGGAAAAGATGGAAGAGTACAACCGCCGCTTGCAGAACGAAGAATCTGCGGAACTTCCTCTGTATGTGTCCGACCGCCGTTGGAAAAAGATTGTTAAACTGCTTCGTACGTCGGCTTTCCTGAACGGTTCGGAAGCTGTCCGTCTGTCGGACTGTCTGCTGCTGGCACATTGCTTGTGGAGTGATGTGACGCAGAAGAATATAACAGAAGAAATGCTTGCCGGAGCGATACGGCAGAGTGCTGAAGGTTATCTGCTGAACTTGCAGGGAGTGGACTGTGAGTTGCAGGCACTGAAGGAGGAACTGATGGCAGAAGGTACGGTACGTGAAAATCACGATCCCGGACTGACACTGGTAGATTCGTATTATTATCAGATAGAGCGGGTACGGCTGGCAGGACGTCTGCTGATGTTTGCTTCCGACTTCCAGTCGCTCGATGATACGGGGAAACTCTTCTACTTGCATAAAGACAAATATAAATCGCAGTGCTTTATCCTGAAGAAGTACGATCTTTCCATGCGCGGGAAGATTCCTCAGAACAAAATCTATTCTCTCCGTAAGGGAAGACGTTCGGTATTTATCAATAATTATGAATATCCTTTGCGCTGTAATCCCGATGCGGAACCGCTTCCGGCAATTGAAGTGCGTCCGGAAAGCGATTTAAACGCTCGTTTCCGGGAATTGGAAGAGCTTCTTTCGCGGGTGGATGCCGGAACGAGGGAGTTTTTCGAAGCAGAGATGGAGTATTGCCGCAATCATCTGTTCTTGAGCGACAGACAGCGCCGGACGATGGAAGAGATGCTGCGTGTGCAGCAGGATTCGCTGGCAAAATATAAGAATGAACTTGATGAACTGAAACATGCGTACCGAAAAGAGAACGAGGAGTATCCGGATCAAGGATCTGAAAACGATTTATTTGGAGGAGCTTCGGCGCAGGTGCTTTGATTGCCTGGGCGAAGCTTTACAGCGTGGTACGGTGCTTCCCGGTGAACTGGAGGAAACGGTGTGGGATTATTACCGGAAGACGGCTCCTTCGTTGCAGGAGTTTTATTCACGTTATACACCCGAATGGGAGGTGTTTTACGAGCATGAACAGTTGCTTCCGTCTGATTTTCTGGATTTTCTTTATCGTATGCAGGCAGCTTTCCGGAAACGTTATTCGCTTGCAGAGCTTGATGTTGCTTACTATATTGAGCGGCTGGAGCGTCTGCCTTTGCTCAGTCCCGAACGGAAGCTCCTTCAGGAACTTTTTCTGGATAAATGGCATCGCTTGCTCACAACCAAGGAATACGATTATCAGTATCATCACATCGAGTCGTTGTGTGAAGGATTTGTTTTGCTCGACAAGCAGAACGGACTGAAAACGGTTGCCGATGTGACAGGTTCGCGCGTCAGATGGTTGTTGTTGAACCGTCCGGAACTTTACCGGCGTATCGTGCCTTATGAGAAGGCTATGGAGCAGAATCGCCACATTCGTGAACTGGTGCGGGTGTTAGGAAAGCACAGTAAAGGTGAGAAACGTAGCTTCGATCCGTTGGGAGGAGTACGCGAAGAGCAACTGGTACGTCATGCTGTACGCAGCGATATCGAGGGTATAACGTTGGGAAACGATTTGAATCATCTGCTTCCGGTAGAATATTGTTATCTGACGGATGAAGTACTTCGTCCGGTATTCATGCAGAAGTTCGTAGAGAAGCGTTTGCAGGTGTTCGACAGTCGGTCGGCAGAAGACAGTTCGGTGCTTCAAAAAGGCAGAAAGCCAATAAGCGGACAGGGACCGTTTGTGGTTTGTCTGGATACGTCAGGCTCTATGCAAGGGAAGCGTGAGATACTGGCAAAGTCGGCTCTGCTGGCTGTGGCAAAGTTGGTAGACGGCACGCATCGCAAATGCTATGTTATTAATTTTGCCGAAGATATCCACTGCATGCTGATAAAGGACTTGCGTGCAGATTTCCCTTTACTGGCAGATTTCCTGAATTATCGTTTCGACGGAGGAACCAATATGGTTCCGGCATTGAAAGAAGCTGTCCGTTTGATACAGACAAACGGGTGGCATCGCTCGGATGTAGTAATGATTTCCGATTTCGAGATGCCACCCGTGGGGGATGAGTTAATGAAACAGATTATGGGGGTAAAGCATAGAGATACCTCGTTCTATGCTTTGGTTTTCGGGAGTCGTCCCGAAATGGATTATCTTTCTATTTGCGACCGGACTTGGGAGATGGAGATACCTTGATCTGCTCGATAGGCTGCTGGCTGACGTTGTCCAGCGGGATGGCCTGGTATTTCACTTTAGCAAAATCAATGGTCCGCAAGTCGATGCTTCGTATCGCACTGTTGTACATGGTGCGGTAATAGATAGTTCGGTTTGTCATATCGGTAGCCGATGTCCACTGTGTAGCGCTTGGAATGTCGGCAGGAACTTTTCCCAATGGGAATTCAATGCCTACCGGAATATCGAAGTTGTTCAGAATCTGAAAGCCCTGAAGCACTGTTTTCTCGGCAGAATCCTGCAGTGGGGCAGTCGACTGATAGAAAGCCGCACGTACGAAACGTGAAGGAGGAGTTACGTCACCCGGTATGCCCAGGAATCCACTTCCTGCTCCGAACGATTTCAATGGAGTAGTTCCCAGATCTTGTGCCGGAGCGGTTCCCGGGAAGAGATTCACATAATTGTTCAGGTTGGTAAGCTGCCATTCAAAGCCCGGAGAGTTGGTCAGCACTCCCAATGTATTTTCGAAGAAATGCGGAGTCTGTTCTGTAATTTCCAACACTAGCTGTTTGCCTTCTGCATCGGTAAACCGCCAATGAACAGTAGACGAACGCGGGTCAATGTTGACTACATGTACACTCTTTACCGCTTCTTTCACTTCATCCAGCGTAGCACAGTTGCCTAATATCCACGAAACAAGTTGAAGGTCGGAGATTGTATTTTCTTTTTCCGAAGCATTGTAGTCTTCGTATTTTCCATAAGACGGGAAATAGAACAGTCCGGCAGACAGTCCGGCTTCGTTTACGCCTTCAGCGATAAATTCCTTTTGTTCTACGGCAAGTCCTACATAACCATATCGTGCCGTAAACTTCATTCCGTTGATTCCTTCAGGAGTGTACGACTGTGCCGTATATCCTCTTGGAACAATAACATACTGACTGTTCAGGTTGCTTCCGCCCCATTCGATGGTACGTGCAACGATTGTAGTTCCGTCTTTGCTTTTCAGTGTGATACCTGTACAGGCATTTGCAGGTTGTGATGCAAACCAACCAGCCATGCCAAGCAGTAAAATTGATAATTTAGATTTCATATTCAGTGTTTTTCTTATATAACAATCGGTATTAGAAATATGTTCATTTGCAGATATATAGTTTCCCGTGTTCCTGTCCGATTACTTCTTCTGCAAGTAGGTATGATAAGGCTTTTGTATTTTTTTCTTTATCTCCCGGAAGAGCTTCCAGCAGATCGTGGGAGGAACATGGTGATTGCAGAATGTCCATTATCTGGTTGCGTATGTCTTCAAATTCTCCATGTTTCAGTCCTGAGGAGTGTTTCGCCAGACAGGCATCGCACAATCCGCAGTTGTGTTCGTTTTTCTCGCCAAAATACTGTAAAAGTATGCGGCTCCGGCATTTGTTTTCAGCATCGGCATATTCCAGCATGGCCTTGATTCGCTGCTCATAACTGGCTTTCCGGTCCTCGTAAACTTCTCGGTTCAGTACGATACGTTCACTTTCCTGGCGTTCGCGTGTATATATGATGTAGGGTGTTTTCTTCCCCGGAATATAATGCAAAATGTGCCGTTTGGTGAGCAGTACCAGTGTTTCATACACTTGCTGACGGGAAAGTCCGCTTCTTAATGCAAGCGTTTCTTCATTGATATAGGCATAGTCGCTGAACAGACCGGTGTACGAACGCAGAATGATGCGAATCAGATTCTCTGTGTCAGGATTATTTTCCTGGATGCGATACAGTTCATCACGCCGCAGTGTGAACATCAGGCGTGAGGCATTGTCCTGTTCGTCGGTATATTCCAGATATCCCGCCCGGGTAAGAATCTTCAGCGCACTATCTACCCGGATAGGAAAATGCTTGAAGTTCTGGCAGAACTCATCTATATTAAATGCATACGTACAGCCAAGTCCGTCGCCCATTGCCATCTGATAATAATAATTGATGTGCTCATAAACCTGACGGATGTATTCCTTTTCCGGAAAAGTATCGGCTATGCGTTTGTTCAATAAGGTTTTATCACTTCGTGCGTATAGCAGTACCGCGTACGATTTCTGTCCGTCACGTCCGGCGCGTCCCGCTTCCTGAAAATATGCTTCGGGAGAATCGGGAAAATCGATGTGTACCACCAGTCGTACATCGGGCTTGTCAATACCCATACCGAATGCGTTGGTTGCTACCATGACTCTGAACTCTCCGTTTATCCACCCCTTCTGACGCTGGTCTTTGGTATCATTGTTCAGTCCGGCATGATAGAACGTTGCAGTAATACCTTGTTCATTCAGAAATTGAGATACTTCTTTTGTCTTTTTACGGTTGCGCGTATATACAATGGCTGAACCTTGTACACTGGTCAGGATGTGAAGAAGTTCTTCAGCCTTGTTTTCTGTGCGGCGGACGATATAGGCTAGATTTTTCCGTTCAAAACTCATCCGGAAAACATTCTCTTCTCTGAAATCCAGTCGTTTCTGAATGTCTTTTACCACTTCGGGCGTGGCTGTAGCTGTAAGAGCAAGCACTGGTACTCCTGGAAGCAGTTTTCTGATTTCTGAGATCTTGAGGTAGGCTGGACGGAAATCATATCCCCACTGAGATATACAGTGTGATTCGTCGACGGTAATCATACTTACCTTCATGCTTTTCAGCTTGGTCTGGAAAATTTCCGTGTCCAGTCGTTCGGGCGAAATATAGAGAAACTTATAATCGCCGAAGATGCAGTTTTCCAGTGCCACGACAATTTCTTCACGCGTCATACCCGAATAGACAGCTATTGCTTTTATTCCCCGGTCGCGCAGATTGCGTACCTGGTCTTTCATCAGGGCAATAAGAGGGGTGACAACCAGACATAATCCAGGTTGGGCGAGGGCAGGCACTTGAAAGGTAATAGACTTTCCTCCTCCCGTAGGCATCAGTCCGAGTGTATCTCGTCCGCTGCCTATACTGTTGATGATATCTTCCTGGATACCTCGAAAACTGTCGTATCCCCAATATTGTTTCAGTATGCTTTTGTAGTCCACGGTGTTGAATGAGAAGTTATAAATGAAAGTCTTGAAAGAATAATGATGAATGAAAGAACTTACTGCATCAGTTTCCGTTCTTCATTCATCATTATGTATTGTTTAGAAAGAAGGCTTTATGTCTTCTATCTGTAATTGGATTTCTCCACGTTTGTGCGTATTTTCTTCAATCGTATAACAGATATTGAACGATTGCTTGGTTTTGATGTAACGTGCTTGCGAACTTTGTCCGAAAGCGATGCCGTTCATCACGTTATTCGATTTGTTGTCCACCAGTTCCAGCTTGATGTGTTCCTGATCGCGTCCCACCACCTTGCTTGTTCCATAGTCGTAAACATTCAGCGTTGAGAAGACGGGTTTCGGATTATCCGGACCGAAGGGGTTAAACTTCTTCAAATCGAAGAAAAACTTCGGTGTGATGTCGCGGAAATCCAGTTGGGCATCGATGTCTATCGTCGCACTGGTCTGTTCCGGCAAGATATGATCGGTTACATATTGCTCGAAGCGTCGTGTAAACTCCGGTACGTTCTCAATCTTCATGGAAAGTCCCGCAGCATACGTATGTCCTCCGAAGTTTTCCAGCAAGTCACGGCAATGTTCGATTGCTTTATACACATCGAAGCCTGAAACCGATCGTGCAGAACCTGTTGCCAGATTGTCTGTACGTGTCAGAACGACAGCCGGACGGTAATAGATTTCTGTCAATCGGGAAGCTACGATACCGATAACTCCTTTGTGCCAAGCTTCATTGTAGATGACGATGGAGCGGCGTTCAGACAGTTTCTCCAGATGATCTACAATCTTATTCGCTTCCTCGGTCATGCTCTTGTCCAGGTCTTTGCGAGTCTCATTGAACTGGTTTATCTGGTTGCTCTTTTCGAGTGCTGCCTGAAAGTCTTTCTCAATCAGCAAATCGACTGCCTTCTTCCCGTTTTGTATGCGTCCGGATGCATTGATGCGGGGACCTATTTTAAAGACAATATCGCTCATCGTGATTTCCCGTTCGGACAAACCACAAACATCGATGATGGCTTTCAGCCCGATACTGGGATTAGAATTGAGCTGACGCAGCCCATGATAGGCAAGCACGCGGTTTTCTCCCATTATAGGTACGATGTCTGAGGCGATACTTACTGCAACCAAATCGAGCAGTGGAGTGAGCTGATGAAACTCGATTCCATTATTGATGGCAAAAGCCTGCATGAACTTAAATCCGACACCGCATCCTGAGAGGTGATCGTACGGATAAGTTGAATCAAACCGCTTAGGGTTCAATATGGCAACAGCAGGCGGCAACACATCATCTGGTACATGATGGTCGCAAATAATAAAGTCGATGCCTTTTTCCTTGGCATACATAATCTCTTCCACGGCTTTGATACCGCAGTCTAATACAATAATAAGCTTTACGCCTGTTTCGGCAGCATAATCCACTCCCTTCTTCGATACTCCATACCCTTCGTTGTAACGGTCGGGGATGTAGTAATCGATGTTCGAATAGAACTGTTGAAGGAATTTATAAACCAATGCGACTGCTGTAGTACCGTCTACATCGTAATCTCCATACACCATGATACGTTCTTTCCGTCCCATAGCTTTGTTCAGTCGTTCTACTGCAATGCTCATGTCCTTCATAAGGAACGGGTCATGTAGTTCGTTGAGCTGAGGGCGGAAAAATCGTTTGGCCTCGGCAGTAGAGGTTATTCCTCTTTCCAAGAGAAGCCGGCATAATATAGGGCTGATTCCTATATCTTTAGCCAGTGCTCTAGCTGCTTCCCGCTGTTCTAGTGTCGGAGGTTGATAATTCCATTTGTAATTCATTTATATATATTTTTTTCTTTCTTTTCTTTTTCAGACGCGGGCAAAAAGCTTTTTTACCCTAGTTATTCAATCTGTAAAATTAGAAAAAAAGAAAGAAAAAAACGGCTAATCTCCTATTTATTTTCGGAGATTAGCCGCTTAATTATTTATAATTGGTCTATATTAACTAATTATAATCCCAATTTTTTAGCTATGTCAGCAGGAATGGCATGCTTGTTTACCAAAATATTCATAGTCTTGTAAGCAGCAAATGCTTTTGATGCATACCAGATACCTTTGTACTTGCCTTCAGTTCCCCATGAATTTTTTACCATGAAGTATTCTTTTCCGTTCTGGTCTTTAGCAATACCGTAGATAACCATTCCGTGGTCATCGGTAGTTTCCCAGTTGTCGAAAGCTTCCTGACGCATTTCCTGAGTTACAGTGATTTCAGGAAGTGGTTTGCTTGTCAGTTCTTTACGTTTGTCTGCCTGGCTCATACCTAACCAACGTGCCATATCAGAGCCTGTCAGTTCAGCGCCTTTTTCTGCATCTGGACATACAGCTACACCATCACGAGTAAAGCCTTGTTCACTAACATCAGCACCCCATGCGAAAGTATAGCCAGTGTTGATTGCATTTTCCATAACAGCCATCAGTTCGTCGATAGGCAAGTTGTATGAAAGTGCATTACGCCAGTTGTCTTGTACTTCGATATTGAACTGAGTGTAGAACGGATGATGAGAGTAAGATGTCAGTGAAACATAGTCGTCCATGTTCAGACCCAATACTTCATCGGCAAATGTTCTCGGAGTATAAGTCTTACCTTTGTAAGTAAATTCTTTCGGGCATTCTCCCAAGTATGTGTCATAAATAGACTTGATACCGTTTTTCCAAACCGGAGACAGCTTTTTCAATCCGCCTTTAGCGATAGCGTTCATATAACCTGAAGCTACAGCATCCAGTTCGTTATGGTTAGGAAGTGAATCGCCGTACATGATACCCGGCATAGCTTCCTGAGGAACCATACCATATTTTTCGTAGCAAACTACGATATCTTCGAAGCTTCCACCCGGAGAGAAAGAAGCGTCACCGTGATAGCGTACATAGTTTACAGCACGGTCTTCCATTGTTTTGTGTACAACAAACATTTCAGACAAATCGAATTCTCCCTTTCCTGCACGCAACAGTTCTGCTTCGAGGAATCCCAGTGTTGAGAACGACCAGCAAGTGCTTGACTGGTTCTGGTCTTTGATAGAGGTGATAGGGTTTTCCTTTACAGTTGTAAACACAAAGCCTTCTTCTTCAGCTTTGTTCTTTTTGGGGCCTTTAGCATATACATTGCTGAAGCATACACCCAAAGCTAAAATCGCAACAAGTTTATTCATTGTTTCTTTTAGGGTTAAATTATTATTTGTTTATTTATTATTGTTCATTCATAATCTTTTCCACTTCTTCGATAGTAATAGGAATACGCTTGTCGCCAGTAAAGCGTGAACCTTCCGGAGTAATCAGAATATCATCTTCCAGACGGATGCCACCGAAATCCTTGAACTTGTCTATAGCATCGAAATTCAAGTATTCAGTATTAATGTTTTCTGCTCTCCACTTGTCGATCAGTGCCGGAATGAAATAGCATCCCGGTTCGTCTGTGATGACGAAACCTTCCTGCAAACGACGTCCCATACGCAAAGAAGCCAGTCCAAACTGATCGGAAGGACGAGTTTCATCGTCGTAACCCACATAACACTGTCCTAAATCTTCCATGTCGTGAACGTCAATTCCCATCATATGTCCCAGACCGTGAGGCATGAACAGTGCATGAGCTCCTGCTGCTACGGCATCATCTACATTGCCTTTCATCAATCCAAGATCTTTCAATCCCTGAGCCAGTACCTTGCAGACATCCAGATGGACAGACTTATAAGTAACTCCCGGGCGAGCCAGTTCCAAAGCACGGTCGTGGCATGCTAGTACGATGCTGTATACGTCACGCTGGCGGTCAGTAAATTTACCGCCTACAGGTATGGTTCGGGTATGGTCGGAACAGTAGTTGGTAACGCTTTCTGCACCTGCATCAGTCAGCATCAGACGGCCTGTCTGAAGAATCTGGCTGTGGTCATGATTGTGAAGCGTCTGTCCGTTCTGTGAAAGGATAGTGGCAAACGATACCATATTTCCGTATGATGCAGCGATACCATCCAGTATGCCGGCAATGTATTGTTCCGAAACTCCCGGTTTGCACAAGCGCATGGCAGCCGTATGCATTTCGTAACCGATGTTGCAGGCTTTATCTATTTCCTCAATTTCGCATGCTTCTTTTACTGAACGCAGGCTTACTACAGCCTTTATCAGCTCCAATGAAGCATGTTGTCTGGTCATGGAAGCACGGATTCCGGTCAAATCTTCCAGAAGCATCATGTTGTCGTAGCGGTAAGGAGGCAGGAAGTGAATCTTGCGTCGTTGTGATATGGCCTTTCCTACTACTTCTTTCAGTCGTGCAAACGGAAAACTTTTTTTCACTCCTACACGTTCTCCCAGTTCCTTTACACTAGGCTGAGGGCCCATCCAGATAATGTCGTCCATCGTTACGTCATCGCCGAAGAAATAATCTTCCTCAGCATCAACGTCCAGCACTCCTGCATATCCGGGATGTGAATGTCCGAAGAAATAGAGGAACGAGCTGTCTTGACGGAATTTATATGTATTATCGGGATAATTGGCAGGGGCTTCATTGTTTCCCAGTATCAGGATAATACCACTACTGACTTTCTCTCTAAGTGCCTTACGGCGATTGCGGTATACTGATGATTCGAACATATTGTAATTGTTAAAGTGAAATTATTGTAATAAGTGTTGCAAAAGTAGGAAATTAAATTGAATTATGTCCTAACCATTTTCCTAAAAAATGTATCTTTGTGAAACTAAACTATTGTATGTTATGAAACTAGATTTGAAGAATATGGGCCTTGTTCTTGAAGGAGGAGGCATGCGTGGGGTTTTTACCTGCGGAGTATTAGATTATTTCATGGATCATCATATCGAGTTTCCATATGGTATTGGTGTTTCGGCTGGAGCATGTAATGGACTTTCTTACATGTCGCATCAGCGTGGACGTGCCAAATATAGCAATATCGATATGATGGCAAAGTATCATTATATCGGGTTGAAGTATTTGTGGTATCAGCATAGCATACTAGACCAAAAACTATTGTACGAGATTTTTCCAGAAGAATTGCTTCCGTACGACTATCAGGCATATTATGAAAATCCGGCACGGTTTGAAATGGTTACAACAAACTGTGTGACAGGACGTGCCTGTTATCTGGAAGAAAAGAAAGATAAAGAGCGCCTGCTGGCGATAGCAAAAGCTTCGAGCAGCTTGCCTTATGTTTGTCCCATTACGTATGTCGACGGACGTCCGATGTTGGACGGAGGAATAGTCGATTCGATACCTGTACTGCGTGCCATAGAGCAGGGATATGAACGCAATGTTGTCGTATTGACACGAAACAGAGGGTATCGTAAATCGGAGAAGGATATTCGGGTGCCACGGTTTATTTATACACGTTATCCAAGGTTGCGCGTTGTGTTAAGCCGGCGTTGTCAGGTTTATAATCAACAGTTGGAAATGATTGAACGTATGGAGGATGAAGGTCGGATTATTGCAATCCGTCCTGAACAACGGGTTGTAGTCAACCGTATAGAGAAGGATATCAAGAAGTTGACCAGTCTGTATGAAGAAGGTTATGCATGCGCAGAAAAAGTCATGGGGCAGTTCTTGTAAAAAACTGTATAGGCTTTTTATAGTGTATCAATACTGATGTTCTTTGTCGGAAATTAAGAGGGTTTTTGATACCAGCTTTCCTTCATGTAGGATGTCTACCATTCCCTTTTTTACGTGCTTATTTTCTTGTAAAGGATATAAAAGTAAAAAAAGCATATTTGAAATTTCAAAAGTAGTTTTCAATCTTTCCCAATCAGAGCAGAAATGAAATTAGAAAACAGCTTTTGGTAGCTCAAAAACAAGTACGGCAGCTTTCCAATAGAGGAAGGCTGCCGCACTTGTTTTTATTGTCGACTCCGGTTTGACTGAACCGGAGCTTATTTTCATTTTCGATTATTTGCTGTTTATTTTGCGAAGCTAACCGCACGAGTTTCACGGATAACTGTAATCTTAACCTGTCCCGGATAAGTCATTTCATCCTGAATCTTCTTAGCTATTTCAGTAGACAAGCTTTCTGTTTGTTTGTCGTCTATCTTGTCTGCACCGACGATTACGCGCAACTCGCGACCTGCCTGAATAGCGTAAGTTTTTGTAACACCCGGATAAGACATTGCAAGCTGTTCCAAATCGTTCAAACGTTTGATGTAAGCTTCTACGATTTCGCGGCGTGCTCCCGGACGTGCACCAGAGATAGCATCACATACCTGTACGATAGGAGCCAGCAAGCTGGTCATTTCTACTTCATCGTGGTGAGCTCCGATAGCATTGCAGATATCAGGTTTTTCCTTATATTTTTCAGCCAGCTTCATACCAAGCAGTGCGTGTGGCAATTCTGGCTCTTCATCAGGTACTTTACCTATATCGTGCAACAATCCGGCACGTTTAGCTTTTTTCGGATTAAGTCCCAGTTCCGAAGCCATGACAGCACACAGGTTGGCTGTTTCGCGTGCATGCTGCAACAGATTCTGTCCATAAGAAGAACGATATTTCATCTTACCGATGATACGGATCAGTTCAGGATGCAGGCCATGAATACCCAAGTCGATTGTAGTACGTTTACCTGTTTCGATGATTTCATCTTCTACTTGCTTACGCACTTTTGCAACAACTTCTTCGATGCGTGCCGGATGAATACGTCCGTCGGTAACCAACTGATGTAAAGCAAGACGTGCAATTTCACGGCGGACAGGGTCGAATGCAGACAATACGATTGCTTCAGGTGTGTCGTCTACAACGATTTCTACTCCGGTTGCTGCTTCCAGCGCGCGGATGTTACGGCCTTCACGACCAATGATACGTCCTTTTATTTCATCTGATTCGATATGGAATACCGTTACAGAGTTTTCAATAGCAGTTTCAGTAGCAACTCGCTGGATAGACTGGATAACGATACGTTTAGCTTCACGGTTTGCTGTAAGCTTAGCATCATCCATAATGTCATTGATGTAAGATTGAGCCTGAGTTTTGGCTTCTTCCTTCAACGATTCTACCAGACGTTCCTTTGCTTCTTCAGCAGAAAGTCCTGAAAGTGCTTCCAGTTTCTCACGTTCCTGTGATTGTAACTGATCTAATTCTTCTTTCTTCTTTTCAATGATAACCAGCTGTGCGTCCAGATTTTCCTTGATGGCTTCATTCTCGTTGCGTTTACGCTGCAACTCTTCATTTTTCTGGTTCAGCACCATTTCGCGCTGTTTCAGCTTGTTTTCTGCCTGTTGAATTTTTTGATTACGAAGAGCAACTTCCTTTTCCAGATCAGCCTTTTTATTCAGGAATTTCTCTTTTACTTCCAGAAGTTTGTTCTTCTTTATAACCTCAGCTTCTGTTTCCGCTTCCTTTATAATTTTATCATATCGCGCTTTCAAGCCATACTTGAAAAAGCAATATGAAAGTGCCCCTCCAATCAGAAAGGCGATAACCGTTAATATTACTAATGTCAACATTATAAGTAGTTTAAAATATAAATAAAAAACGCACAAACTTTCTGTCAGGCTGTTTTCCTGACGTCAAGCTTGTGCGCAAATGTTTTCTATCTTTCGTTTACTAAACGCTTACTCACTCTTTTTACCGATACACTCGTCTATATCTTGTTCCAGTTGTTTCAGCTTTTCCAGATAAGGCGTGGTATCATTACGGTCTTTCATAGACATATTTTCAAAAGCCAGTTCCAGGGCTGTCATAACCCAATACTTCTCAGTATTGAAATTAGGGAACTTATTGCGGTATTTGTTTAGTTTATAATCAATCTGTTTGGCTGCATCCCGATATAGTTGTTCCTCTTCACGTTTAATGATGAGCGGATATCGTTCGTTGTCAATCAGCAGATGTATTTTCATTTGGTCGTCCGTCATGCTCTTTTCACCGTTTTAATTATTCATTCAGCAAAGCGATACATTTGTCGACTTCACGCACAAGCTTCGCCAATCGTTGTTTGGTATCTCGGAGTTCATTGTCGTTGATACTGATTATGCGAGCTGTTTTCAAATTGGTATACATGGCTTCCAATTCTTTTCGGCTATTTTGAAGTTCGGCTATTTCAACTTCTTTTTCAGCAAGAAGTTGACGGAGAGATGCATTTTCTTTTTGTTGTTCTTCATATAAATACATAAAATGCCTCAGTTTCCCTTCGAAAGTATTCAATAGCTTTTTGTCTTCTTCCGTCATTTTGTACCAAAATTGTATACAAATATAGTGGATTGAAGAGAAACACAAAAATTTTTGCTCATATTTTCTTTTAAATAGGATAAAATTTAAGGGATATTGGGCAAATTTTCGGGTGGAATCAGAATGTTGACACTTTTTTGTTGTTAAAAGAATTGGATGTATAAAGGTTATACATGGAATGAATAAAAATGAAAAAATCGCTTTGGATTCTTTATGTTAAGATGCTCCGAAGCGATTTTTTACTTATATCTTAGAGATGCTTATCTTTTTTCGATATCTCCATTGATTAGTGTTTGAGGTTCTTCTTTCAGTAAACCACGATTTTTGAGTAACGCATCTATCTTAGGTTCGCGGCCACGGAAATTCTTATACATAGTCATGCCATCGTCGATGCCACCCGGTGTCAGGATATATTTACGGAATTTGTCTGCCATTTCTTTGTTGAAGATGTCACCTGTTTCCTTGAAAGCCTGAAATGCGTCACAGTCTAATACTTCAGCCCACATATAGCTGTAATATCCGGCTGTATATCCACCTCCCATTGTGTGACTGAAATTGGTAACACGGTAGCGTGGATAGATTTGTGAAGGAATTCCGCGTTCTTTCAGTTTTTGAGATTCGAACTCCATAACATTCAGGTCAGAAGGAACTTCTTTCAGTGTATGTAAGTCCATATCTGTAAGCGAAGCAGCCAGATATTCTACTGTAGCAAAACCCTGACCGTATTTAGCGCTTTCTTCTATTTTCTTTACCAGTTCCATTGGTATTACTTCGCCTGTTTTGTAGTGTTTGGCGTAGATGTTCAGCACTTCCGGCTCGAATGCCCAGTGTTCATTTATTTGCGAAGGAAGTTCTACAAAGTCGCGTTCAACATTGGAAACTCCCGGGTAGTGTACGTCGCACATGAAACTGTGCAAGGCATGTCCAAATTCATGGAACATAGTTGTTACATTGTCAATGCTTTGCAAAGCAGGTTTGTCACCGCTTGCAGTTGTCATGTTGCATACGTTTACAACCACTGGCAGAACTCGTTCATTGCCGTTATAGCTCTGATCTCTGAAACCTGTACACCAGGCTCCAGCTCCTTTACCGTCACGCGGGTAATAGTCGCTGTAGAAGAGGGCAAGTACTTTACCATCTTTATCGATCACTTCCCATGACTGAGCTGTTTTTTCATACACAGGGAATTTATCTGTACATTCTCTGAAAGTCAAGCCATAAAGTTTGTTTGCTACATAGAAGATACCTTTCAGTACATTGTTGATTTCAAGGTATTCTGAAACTTTATCTTCATCGATAGCATATTTGGCTTGTTTAGCTTTATTAAGATAGTACATATAGTCCCATCCTTCCGGCTCGAAGTTATAGCCATCTTTCTTTATTTCAGCACGTATATCATTCAGCTCTTCTTTAGCTTTTTCTACAGCAGGAGTCCATACCTGGTCGAGCAAGCGGTATACATTCTGTTCGTTTTTTGCCATACGATTGTCGAGGGCAAGAGAAGCATAATCTTCATATCCCATCAGCTTAGCTTTTTGTAAGCGTAAAGTAACCAGTTTGCGGGATATTTCTTTATTGTCATACTGGTTGTTCTGATTTCCTCGATTGTAATATGCATCATATACGCGATGGCGCAATTCACGGTTTTTACAGTATTGTAGAACAGGGTTACAGCTTGGACGCTGCATATTGAACATCCATTTTCCTTTCTGTCCGTTTTCTTCTGCCATTTTAGCGGCAGCTTCGATATTTGCTTCTGGAAGTCCTTCCAGTTCTTCCAGTTTGTCGACTGTAACAAATGTGTTATTGGTTTCGTGCATCAGGTTTTGGCTGAATGTAAGTTCCAGCAGTGATATTTCACTGTTCAGCTTACGTAATTCGGCTTTCTGCTCATCATTTAATCCAGCGCCGCCACGGATAAAACGCTTGTACACATTTTCCAGTAGTTTGGTCTGTTCTTTATTTAATCCAAATTTTTTCTGATTGTCGTAAACTTCTTTTACTTTTGCAAAAAGCAATGGATTCAAGTAAATATCATCGCTGTGTGCAGAAAATAATGGAGACAGTTCTTTTTCCAAAGCGCGAGTCTCTTCGGTTGAGTTGCTACTAGCGATAGGTCCGAAAACATATTCTACTTTAGTAAGCAGTTTTCCACTGCGGTCGAGTGCAACGATAGTGTTTTCGAAGTCGGGTACTGCGCGATTTCGGATAATAGCATTGATTTCTTGTTTCTGTTCTTCCATTCCTTTCAGGAACGCTTCACGGTAGTTGTCGATAGTAATTTTTTCGAATGGAGCAATTTCATACGGAGTACCATACGATTCTGATAGAAATGGATTGGTACTTTGTGCCATGCTGCTTCCTCCCAATGCCAGAGCGAAGGCGGCTGTGAATAAACATTTCTTCATTTTGTTAAATATAGGTATGTTAATTGTTATAATCTTTGAGCGCAAATATAACGAAATGTCAGGAATTTAACAAGTGGGGCAGACTGCCTGTTTTTATATTTGATGTTTTTCGTTTTTAGGTAAGTGTGTAATTCTTTCTGTATAGGTTAGAGAAACTCTATATTTTAGTCGACGAATCTCTTAGATTTTTACGTTGCTCCTTATTTACTTATGCTAATTTTAAGGTAAATCATATCTTTCAATTGTTTACCTGCTTCAAAAATCGGATGCTCATAATTGTCGGTGAAAAAGTTGGGTATCCGATGTGAATATATAAATCCGCAATTCTTGTAGAAGGCTATAGTTATAGGAGAGTCTCCGGTTCCGACAAGCATTGTATGGCATCGGGCTTTATAATGTTTCAGAAGAAAGAATATCAACTTTTTTCCATATCCCTGACGCTGGAACTGTGGATAGACAGCAATGTTTTTGATTTCGTAGATACCTTTACCTTCTTCAGTTATAACGCATGAAGCTTTTACCTCATTGTTCTCAGCTAGAACGAACATGTCTCCGCGTTTTAAATAGCGATCGATCATGGATTCTTGCTCATCAGCAAGGAGCAGTAAATCGAGATATTGCTTTTTGTTGTAGAAAATAGGATATATATTTATCATATTCAGTTTTTATGTAAATGGCTTGATATGCTATAAAATACTTTTTTATTGAAGTCATAAAATTACATAGCTATAACGTATTCAACAAATATAAACTGAATTTTATAGTTCTGTATTAAAATAATATTTATTGGAACCATTTTATGTATATAGACTTGTACGACACTTCAGTTGTTGGATGCTCCAATAAAACAGATAGAGATTCTAATTCGGGATATAAAAAAAGTGTAAACCTCGCAAATGCTTGATTTACACTTTTTATTGGCGGAGAGACAGGCTCTCGAACCTATACATTCAAGAAATATCATAAAAATGCAAATTATTGATAATCAAATATTGTTTGAAGTGCATAGTAAATCCAAATCTTTCTGAATATCTTTTGCTATTCCAAATATTGGGTGTATATTTGGGTGTAGAATTTCAAACGCACCCAATTATGAATATCAAACGAAACATCATTTTTGCATTGGAAAGCCGGAAAAAGAACGGTGTGCCAATCGTGGAGAATGTCCCCATCCGTATGCGTGTCATATACGCAAGCCAGCGCATTGAGTTTACAACGGGTTACCGCATTGATGTAGCCAAGTGGGATGCTGACAAGCAGCGAGTGAAGAACGGGTGTACCAACAAATTAAAGCAAAGTGCATCTGAAATCAATGCCGATCTGCTGAAATACTATACCGAAATTCAAAACGTATTCAAAGAATTTGAGGTACAGGAAGCCATGCCCACTACCCAACAATTAAAGGACGCATTCAACCTGCGAATGAAAGATACAAGTGAAGACCAGGAAGACGTAAAGATAAGTTTTTGGGAGATATTCGATGAATTTGTAAAAGAATGCGGCAATCAGAATAACTGGACTGAATCCACATACGAAAAGTTTGCAGCCGTAAAAAATCACCTTAAAAACTTCAAGGAAGATTTAACCTTTGAATATTTCAATGAGTTCGGACTGAACGAATATGTCAATTTCCTGCGTGACAAGAAAGATATGAGAAACAGTACCATCGGTAAACAAATGGGATTCCTCAAATGGTTCTTGCGATGGAGCTTCAAGAAAGACTATCACCAGAATATAGCATACGATACGTTCAAACCGAAATTGAAAACCACCCCCAAGAAAGTAATCTTTCTGACATGGGAAGAGTTGAACAGACTGAAAGACTATCAGATACCCAAGGACAAGCAGTATCTGGAACGTGTCCGGGATGTTTTCCTGTTCTGTTGCTTTACCAGTCTGCGTTATTCAGATGTTCGTAACCTAAAGAGAAGTGATGTCAAGTCCGACCATATAGAAGTCACCACCGTTAAAACGGCAGACAGTCTGAGTATTGAGCTGAACAAGTACAGTAAAGCCATACTTGAAAAATACAAGGACATCCATTTTGAAAACCACATGGCATTGCCTGTTATCAGCAATCAGAAAATGAATGATTATCTGAAAGAACTGGGAGAGCTGGCAGAAATTAACGAACCTATACGTGAAACCTACTACAAAGGAAATGAACGTATAGATGAAGTTACACCGAAATACGCATTGCTCAGCACGCATGCAGGAAGAAGGACATTCATCTGTAATGCGCTGGCTCTCGGTATTCCTGCACAGGTTGTAATGAAATGGACAGGGCACAGTGATTACAAAGCCATGAAACCTTACATTGATATAGCCGATGATATTAAAGCTAATGCAATGAACAAGTTTAACCAACTATAAAAGTATCAGTCAGTTTCATAGATTATCATTTATTAAAGTTATCTTTGTCAGACAAGACTTATTAATATGGAAAGTGACAATAATCATAATATAGACAAAAGGAATTTTGACGCTTTTGTCCATGCTGTCGGTTCGGAAATAGAACAGGCGCAAGTCCGTCTCATTACAGCTGCCAATGCCCAGATGTTGTTCCATTATTGGAAGATGGGTAACTATATCCTGTATCAGCAGAACTTATATGGCTGGGGAGGAAAAATTATCAATAAATTGGCTCAGGCTATCCGCTTCAACTATCCTGAGAAGAAAGGATATTCTGTCAGAAATTTATCCTATATGTGTCAGTTTGCAAAGGCTTATCCTTTAAGTGTATTGAGGAAACTCATAGAAACGGATACAAAGTCCACTATCACAAGTGTACAGAATATTACAGAATCAGTCCAGGAGTTAAACAATACTGTATTTACGCAAGAGCCTCTTGCGCAAATACAACCGGCAGACAATAAGGAAACTACAATTATGCAAGAACCTCTTGCACAAATTCCGGATGTTACCGGAACAATATCCAGAATTTGCCAAATAGCAATTGAAGATATGGAAAGAATATTCCTATCATCACCTGTTGCAAGGATAAATTGGGCAAGCCATGTGGTCATACTCAATAATCCGCTTCTATTGGGTGTAAGATACTGGTACATGAAACAATCGGTAGAAATGGGCTGGAGCAGTAATGTGTTGAAAATGCAGATTGAAAGCAATCTGTATGACAGACAAATCAAGAGTAACAAGGTAAACAACTTCACTGCCACACTTCCGGCACCTCAAAGTGACCTTGCCAATTATCTGTTAAAAGACCCATATATCTTTGACTTGGCAGGAGCAAAAGAAAAGGCAGACGAAAGGGATATAGAAGAACAGCTGGTAAAGCATGTAACCCGTTACTTGCTGGAAATGGGTAACGGCTTTGCTTTCGTTGCCAGACAGAAACATTTCCAGATTGGGGACAGTGACTTTTTCACCGACCTGATCCTATATAATATCAAGCTCCACGCCTATGTCGTCGTGGAATTGAAAGCAACGCCATTCAAACCGGAATATGCAGGGCAGTTAAATTTCTATATCAATGTTGTAGATGATAAACTGAGGGGAGAAAATGATAATAAGACAATCGGTCTTTTGCTATGCAGGGGTAAAGATGAAGTCGTGGCACAATATGCCTTGGCCGGATATGACCAGCCGATAGGTATCAGCGACTATCAGTTGAGCAAGGCAGTACCCGAAAATCTGAAATCAGCCTTACCGAGTATAGAAGAAGTGGAAGAAGAACTGACCTTATTCCTTGACAAGGACAAGAACTCATAATATAAAGTATATGGCAGGAAAGATACAGACGATGATTCCCCAATACGGAGAACTCAACAGAATATATAGAGACTATATAGATAATTACGCTTTTTCTTTTGACAGGCAGAAGTTCATATCGGATTTCTATCAGGAGTATAATGACATGAAAGCTTTTGAAGCCGCCATCCTTGAGCTGGTGCTTGACAGGCAAAAAGAGCAATACATCCTGATACTCAACAGTCTGAAAATTGAAATAGAAAAGAGCATACAGGCTTATGAGATACGCCCGTTAAGTGACAGAGCCATAGAACGTGCTTGCTATCAGCACATGGAAAGGCATTCTCAGGAAATTGAAGCTCAACTGGATGTTACAAGAAGTCTGAGCAAGCCGCTGAATGAAGCCAACAACAGGTATGATTCCATTGGTTACAGGGAGCATACAGCCGAAGAGGAAAAACAGGCAGAGAAAGAATATGAACGCTGTAAGGCTGAATATGACAGGGAAAAAGCCAAACTGAACAAACTCTATGACCAGCAAAAGGCTGCAAGAACAGAGGCATTCCAATATATGAAGAACTGTTGTGCGGACATATATCGTCAAAGCTGTCTTTTTTTGGATATATTGAAGAAATACATTCCTGACGGAAAGCAAGAGTATGAACCGGATAAACCAATCAATCAGCGGGAAACAACAGAAGAACAGCAGGAATATTTCAGCATGAAATTACTTTCGCTAATTCATGAGGTGTGCGTAGGAGAACAGTTCGAAGAAATTTCCGCACCGGATTTCTATGCCAATATGAATCTTCACCCTTGCAACTACAAGCTAAAAATAAAACCGAGAGAGAAAATACGTGTATGCTATCTGATATTCCTGATGAGCGAGAAACTCTCCAAGCAGGACAGGGATAAATGGAAAGACAGAATACTGAAACTGCTGGATATTGACGACAGCTACTACAAATCCAAGTACAAGGAGCCTGTTTCTGATTTCCCCAGTGACAGCAACCAAAACTTTGCCAAAGAAATGGAATGCATATTTAATTAAAAATAAGTAGTATTGTTTATATAGTTAAGCTTATGTTAGAATTAATACAGGAAAATAGCGTAATAATAGGCACTATTATAGGTATTATTACACTTTTCATCACAATAAGACAAATAAGAATTTCAAATCAAAAGCATAGGATGGACAAAGAAGATTTTATATCCAAAAAGCCAAATTTCTCTGTTTATATAGAGAATTGCTATAGAATATCATATAATTCCTCAAAACACACACATGCTGTATTTTGTATTATAATAAAAAACAAATCTTCTTATAGAAATACAGTTCTACCCAAATTAGAAATAGATTACATAGAGAGCGGTATTATAAGAACTATAAAATTATCACATGATAAAAACTTATTTCATAAAAAATACCACTCTCAAATTGAAAGATATAGTAATAATATTCAACTAGAACCTAAGGATATCAAATATGGTTGGGTTATTTTTCAAATTCCAGAAATTTTAAAAAATAGACGTATTGAGAGATATAGAATAATCGTTCAAGATGTAGAGAATAACATATCTAAAGCAGAATGTTTATTAATTAAAGAGATTCATTATGATGATTAAAAAAATATCAACACCAATATATAATATCAATGAAGAAGGATTATTTGCTAGTCGAGATTACGCAGATGGGCGATTAATACCTTCTATAGTAATCAGTTCTAAAGAAGATGATTATATAAAAGAAATCATTAAATTACATTCCAATATATCTATGGGAGATGTTGAAGTTCAGTGGGGGGGAATACTATCATCATTATTTAATACCGATAGATGGGTCTTAAATATAAGATTCTATAAACCTATAGATTATAATTTTAGTATTGTGTTTTCTTTGAAGAATCATTATTCTATTATTGATGCCATTTTTCAATCAAAAGGCCTAAGAATAGCTTATGGGCATAAAGGCGAAAAAGTTTCTCAAGTGAGTAATCATATTATAATAGAAATTCCTGATACTGGCATTGGTCTCAAATGGGAAAAAACATTAAACAGAATCATTAAGAGTAAAATGCGCAGATTGAAAATTCCAAGAAAAGAATTAGGTAAAGCAACGCAAGAACAAATAAACAAAATGAGAGAAATTTTAAATATTAGATTCAAACATAATCCTGATTGACCACATATTAAAAAGATTCATAAACAAACACGATTCTTTTTACTAATCTGTGATACCCATTGATATTTTACGAAAGTTCCACTTTTACCACTCAAAATAATTTTTGAGTGGTATTTTTATTTTCTGATATTCAATAAGATACAATAATATTCGGTTTATACCGTCCCCATCCTTACCACTCATAACCCTACCTAATTTTGCATCGTTCGAGAACAGAAATAACAGCCAGTGCGCAGGGCTGATTGTTTAACGACTAAATAGATTGGACGATGACAGATATCCAAGAATTATTATCAAAACCCGTCTGGCAGATGACAGGCGAAGAATTCATATTCCTGAGTAAGCATGCTTCAGGTCATGTCGAAGCATTGCCGCAACCCGTTACGGACACAGAAAAAAAGTATGTGTACGGAATACTCGGCATAGCCAAACTGTTCGGGTGCAGTCTGCCTACTGCCAACCGCATAAAGAAAAGCGGTAAGATAGACAAGGCGATTACCCAGATAGGGCGCAAGATTATCGTAGATGCGGAATTGGCTCTTGAACTTGCCGGGAAGAAAACAGGAGGACGGAAATAATGGGAGGTATGCTTATGGACTATATGAAAGAAATAAAGGAGATTTCGGCAGAACAGGCAATAATCCTTTGGCAAGCTTCACGCCTGAGCCTGTCGAAAATCTACGAGAAAGCACCTGAGATTCTAAAAGTGCAAGGTTCGGTCATTGGTACACTGGGCAATTTCAGTGCATCCATCGGCAAAGCCAAGAGTAAAAAGACTTTCAATGTATCGGCTATCGTAGCCGCCACATTGAAAAACGGTACGGTACTGCGGTATGTTGCGGAACTACCGGAAGAAAAAAGAAAGATTCTTTATGTGGACACAGAACAAAGCCATTATCACTGTCTGAAAGTCATGAAACGTATTTTACGGCTTGCTGGTCTTCCTGATGACAGGGACAATGAACATCTGGAGTTTCTTGCTTTGAGGAAATACACGCCCGAACAGCGTATCAGGATTGTCGAACAGGCTATCTATAATACACCGGACATAGGGCTTGTAATCATAGACGGCATCCGCGATATGGTATATGACATCAACAGTCCAGGAGAATCGACACGCATTATATCCAAATTGATGCAGTGGACGGATGACAGGCAGATACACATCCATACGATACTCCACCAGAACAAAGGCGATGAAAACGCAAGAGGGCATATCGGTACGGAGCTGAACAACAAGGCGGAAACCGTTCTGCTGGTGGAAAAGGACAAGAGCAACGGGGATATAAGCAATGTTTCAGCCATGCACATCCGTGCAATGGATTTCGAACCTTTCGCTTTCCGCATCAACGGCAATGCATTGCCTGAGCTCATAGAGGGGTACAGACCCGAAGCGAAGAAACCCGGAAGACCGGAAGAGGAAAAGTTCGACCCTTACAGGCATATTACCGAACAACAGCACCGCATAGCACTGGAAGCGGCTTTCGGGCTGAAAGAGGAATACGGCTACAAGGATCTGGAAACCGCCTTAGTCAAGGCATATATGTCGGTAGGTGTAAAACTGAACCATCAAAAAGCAGTATCACTTATCACCATGCTCCGGAACAAACGGATGATAGTACAGGAGAACGGCAGGAAATACACGTTCAAGTCAGACTTTCACTATTAGACCGTCTAACCTGTAATCACTTCACTTTATTTGGCAGGTCTATATATTAAGGATAAAGCGAAGCGATTGCAGAGAATGTAAAACCACTTCACTTTATTACCGTATCCTATATATACGAAAATAAAGTGAAGTGATTATACAGACCGTACTTCATAAAAAGGTACGGGCGAAAAGAGAAATAAATATTCCAACCATTATTCAAACACTCATCTTATTATGGATATACAGACAGCAAAACAAATCAGGATAGCGGATTTTCTGTACAGTTTGGGACATTCTCCCGTCAAGCAGCAAGGTATCAACCTGTGGTATAAATCCCCGTTACGGGAAGAGACAGAGCCCTCGTTCAAAATAAATACCGAACGCAACCAATGGTATGATTTTGCAATTGGTAAAGGTGGAAATATCATTGCACTGGCACAGGAACTCTACTGTTCCGACTATGTACCTTATCTTCTACAGAAAATCGAGGAACAGACTCCGCACATCCGTCCCGTATCTTTCTCTTTTGGCAAGCAGTCATTTTCCGAACCGAGTTTTCAGGAGTTGGACATTGTACAGCTGACTTCTCCTGCCCTGCTTGCCTACCTACAGGAAAGAGGGATAAACACGGCACTGGCGAAAAGAGAATGTAAGGAAGCCCGTTTCACCCACAACGGCAAACGTTATTTCGCCATTGCTTTTCCGAACATATCGGGTGGATATGAAATCCGCAACCGATATTTCAAGGGGTGTATTGCTCCGAAAGACATTACACACATACGGCAACAAGAACCGAAGAACACCTGTTTCGTTTTCGAGGGATTTATGGACTACCTTTCCTTTCTTACCCTGCGGCTCGAAAACTGTCCGCAATACCCCAATTTCGACAGGCAGGATTACATGGTTCTTAATTCCGTAGCCAATGTTTCCAAAGCACTCTATCCATTGGGAAGCTATGAGCGCATCCACTGCTTTTTTGACAATGACCGTGCAGGAATGGAAGCTTTGCAGCAAATCCGCAAGGAATACGACAGCACCCGGCATATACGGGACGCTTCACAAATCTACTGCGGATGCAAAGACCTGAACGAGTATTTGCAGAAGCGCATGGCTGATGGAAAAGAGCAAATGCAATCCGTCAGAAAGAAGAATGATACGCTATCCAAGAAACCGAAAGGCTTCCGGTTATAGCCCACTATAACTACACGCTTCGCTTTCGTAGTTGTGGGCTCTCCCGAG
>ENA-OWPP01000391-OWPP01000391.1-human-gut-metagenome-genome-assembly--contig:-NODE-391-length-51885-cov-7.614740_pt1 | contig 51885 bp, 52 predicted proteins | sample MGYA00248265_ERZ651848 | MGnify/ENA primary metagenome ERZ651848 (study PRJEB26924, sample SAMEA4378233) | human gut metagenome | biome: human gut; feature: human-associated habitat; material: faeces...
CGCCGCAGTAGTCGGCGAGCAGGTCATAGCTGTCCGTCAGCGCGACCTGGTGCATGATGTCCCAGAATATTCCGTCGGCCTCGCCCCTGTCGGCATAGGCCTGGTTCATGGCGGCGAGCGCCTCCTGGTCGGAGGGGTCGCGGTAATACCTGAGGTTGGCCAGGTCGTGGGCGGTGCAGATGTAGTAGTACTCGTCGATGAAATAGAACGCGGCGTCGTCAAAGCTGTCGCTGTCCGGGCTGCCGGAGGCGACGGAGAGCAGTTCGTCGCCGAGACTGCGGAAGTAGTCGAGGTCGGCCTCGGCGTACATATCCGCAAAGTCCGTGTCCGCACGCCAGCAGTCGGTGAAATAGCGCTCCTGCGTCAGAGTGTCGAGGGTTGATCCGCTGCCCGTGGCAGGTTCGCTGGAAGACGGGTCGTCCAGCAGGGGGGAGAGCGCGTCGATAGCGCCGCAGCCGGAGAGCGCACCGCACAGCATCAGTGCGGCGAGAAGCAGCGAAAGAAGTCGTTTCTTCATGTGGGTCCTCCAATGGGGATACGCCGATGGCGCGTTTTGCGTTTTGCTTACAGTTCGGCCTCAAAGACACAGCGGTCCTTATCCACCAGGCCGACGGCGGTCTTGGCGCCGAAGTACCGCTCCAGGCCCTCGGCCAGCTCGCCGATGGGAGAGACCACCGCGGCGGTGCCGGTGCCCCAGGCCTCCTCCAGAGTGCCGTTCTCAGCGGCCTCGAAAAGCTCCTCGGCGGAGATGCGGCGCTCCTCCACCTCATAGCCCCAGTCCTTGAGCACCTCGATGCAGCTCTTGCGCGTGATGCCGGGCAGGACGGTGCCGCCGGAGATGTCGGGCGTGACGACCTTGCCGTTTATCTTGAACATGACGTTCATGGCGCCGACTTCTTCTATGTACTTCATGTGCACGCCGTCGAGCCAGAGCACCTGGGCAAAGCCCTTCTTCTCGGCCTCCTCGCCGGCGCGCATACTGGCCGCGTAGTTGCCGCCGCACTTGGCGTAGCCGGTGCCGCCGCGCACCGCGCGCACGTCGCGGCTCTCGATCATTATCCGCACCGGGTCTATGCCGCCGGCGTAGTAGCTGCCGGAGGGCGAGGCGATGATGCAGAACAGGTAGTGGTGGCCGGCGTGGACGCCCAGCTGCGCGTCCGTCGCGATTATGAACGGACGCAGGTAGAGGCTGGTGCCGTACTCGTGCGGAACCCAGCTCTCATCCACGGTCACCAGGGTCTTGAGCGCCTCGAGGTAGATATCCTCGGGCACGGGCGGGATGCACATGCGCAGAGCCGAGTTGTTCATGCGCTTGATGTTTTCTGTCGGGCGGAAGAGCTGCACGGTGCCGCTCTCGGTGCGGTAGGCTTTGAGACCTTCAAAAATCTCCTGCGCATAGTGCAGCACGTTGGCGCAGGGCATCAGCTCGATGGAGCCGTAGGGGACTATGCGCGGCGAGTGCCAGCCCTCGCCCTCGTCGTAGTTCATGAGGAACATGTGGTCAGAGAAAATCTTTCCGAATCCCAGCTTGTCGCTGGGCGTCTTTTCCTTGGGGGCGGTCGTCCTGGTGATTTCGATCTTGTCCATTGGTTCTACCTTCTTCCCTCAAAGTATTTGCCGCTCTCTCTCCGCGTGGCGGCGTGTCTAAGACCATGTTACCACATTCTGTGCAAATTGCAAGAGAGAATCTTGACAAAATTCATAAAATACGTAAAATGAAGCAGTGTACACCTGCGCCAATAGCGAAAGGAGCCAATGCTATGCCTGTAAACGTCAGCATCGTACCGTGTCCGGACTACTCGAGCGAAAACGTGCGCCGCGCGCTCTCCGCCGCGCTGGAGCCGCTGGGAGGACTGGACTGGGTGGAGCCGGGCATGACCGTCGCAATCAAGACCAACCTGGTCTCGCGCATGAAGCCGGAGAGCGCCGCCGTGACCCATCCGGCGCTGCTGGCCGCGCTGACGGAGGAGCTGAGAGCGCGGGGAGCGCGCGTCGTCGTCGGCGACAGCCCCGGCGGTCCGTGGACGGCCGCGTGGGTGCGCTCGGTCTATCACGGCACGGGGATGGAGGCCGTGGAGGCGGCAGGCGGCGAGCTGAACGGCGACTTCGGCGAGACTGAGGTCACCTTCGCACAGGGGAAGACCCTGCACGCCTTCACATACACCTCGTGGCTGCAAAGCGCGGACGCCATCATAGATTTCGCCAAGCTCAAGACCCACGGTATGGCCGGCATGACCGCCGCGGTCAAGAACTTTTTCGGCACGATACCCGGCACTCGTAAGCCGGAAATGCACTATCGCTACCCGAATGCGGCGGATTTCTGCTCCATGCTGGTAGATCTGGCGCTGTTCAACGCGCCGCGGCTCACGCTGGTGGACGCGGTGGACTGCATGGAGGGGAACGGGCCGACTCAGGGCACGCCCCGGCATATGGGCGCGCTGCTGGCGGCGGATACGCCGTTCAACGCGGACTTGGTCTGCGCCCGCCTGATAGGCATGGAGGCGATGGACGCGCCCAGCGTCGCGGAGGCGGTCAGGCGCGGGCTGTGCCCGGCCGACTGGCGCGATCTCGGCATAGCGGGCGACGTGGAGCGCTTTGCCATCCCGGACTTTGAAAAGCTGCCCGTGAACGGCAGCACCGAGTTCGGCACCAAGAGACCCTTCGGCGGGGCGTTCATGCGCCGCGCGTTCAGCGCCCGGCCGAAAGTGGATGCTGCCAAGTGCATCGGCTGCGGCAAGTGCGCCGAGGTCTGTCCGCCCAAGGCCGCTCAGGTGGTCGAGGGCAGGGCGAGGATAGAGGCCAAAAAGTGTATACGCTGTTTCTGTTGTCAGGAGTTCTGCCCCAAGGGCGCGGTCACCGTGCACCGCCCGCTGCTGGCGAGATTGCTGGCGAAATAGCTTAAAACGTGCAAATGACCCGTCCACACAGCAGTGGACGGGTCATTTTTAAAGTTTTTTGCCGGTGAGTTCTTCCAGCAGGCCGCTCAGCCCCTGGATCAAGTCCTGCCAGGTGCTCTCAAAGTCGCCGGTGTACCACGGGTCGGCCACCTCCTGCCCGGCGCGGCCGCAGTGGTCGAGTACGAGGGAGATCTTGCCCTCGCTGTCGCCGTCCGTCATGCGGCGCAGGTTGCGCAGGTTGGCGGCGTCCATGCAGATGATGAGGTCGTACTCGTCGTACTCCTCACGCGTCATGCGGTGAGCCGCGTGCCCGGCGCAGCCGATGCCGTGCTCGGCGAGCTTTTTGCGCGCCGGCGGGTATACACCGTTGCCCACCTCCTCGTACGACGTCGCCGCTGACGCAATCTTAAACTCCCCGTCAAGCCCGGCCTTTTCAACCATGTCCCTAAACATAAACTCCGCCATCGGACTCCTGCATATATTGCCGTGGCACACAAACAGGATTTTTACCATTTGCTTCATTCCCCTGACTATACCAAATTATACTCAAATATGCCGGATTTCGCGCAAAGCGCGAACGTTTACCCGCAATTTCAAAATTGCACCTCCCGGCACAGCGCGGCATAACTCCGTATACCTTCGCCTGAGAGCGTCGTAAAAGTGTCGTAAATCCGAAATTTTTACGACACGCGTTTTTCAGCGCGCCGGCCTCGTGAGTTTGCCTGTGCTCCGTTCAGCTCCAGCATTTCTGCCCTGGCGTCCTCAAAGCCGATGTGTGTGTAGACATTGAGCGTTACGCCAATCTCCGAGTGCCCCATAATGTATTGCAGCGCCTTGGGGTTCATACCTGACTTCGCCATGTTTGAGCAGAACGTGTGACGGCAGACGTGCGGCGTGACCTTGGGCATCTGCACCTTGTAAATACTGTTGTACTTAGCGCAGATGTGCTGGAAGTACTTTTCCCAGTGGAGAGCCACCATCGGGCGCCCGTTCTTGTCGAGAAAGAGAAATCCGCTGTACCCCTGCACCACTGGCTCCACCTTTGGCGGTTTCCTGTTGGCAAGTATGCGGGCAAAGCACTCCTTTACCTCGGGCGTCATGGGCACCATTCTGATGCCACAGCCGGTTTTGGGGTCTTCTATCACGTACTCCATGTTTCGGGTTCTCTGGAGCTGGTGGTCTACGATAATCCGGCTGTTTTCAAAATCGATGTCCCTGACTGTCAAGCCCACAAACTCCGAAATGCGCAGCCCCGTCTTGAAGAGAATGAAGATGCCGTCGTAGTAGCGGCTGAAATGTTTGTCGTTCTTCACAAACTCCAAAAAATCGCGCTCCTGCTTGCGGGTTATCGCCTCTCTGGTCACGCTGTCGTTCACCACGACGGTACTCAGTTGAAACTCAAAGGGGTTCTTGCTCAGGAGGTCGTTGTCGACCGCCATCTGGAACGCCGGCCTCAGGACGCCGCGGACGGAGTGGATTGTGCTGTAGCCGCGCCCGTCGTCCTGTAGTTTTATCAGCCATGCCTTGGCGTCGAAAATCTTGACCCGGTCAATGCGTTTGCACCCGAACTCCTCTTTTTTGAGGATGTTGATGACAAAATTGTAGTTGGCCCGCGTGTTGTGCCGGACGCCTCTCTTTTGTGCGACGTACATCTCCACCAGCTCGAGCACGGTCAAGTCGCCGCCGTTTGCGGCAAGCCCGCGGTTCAAATCACGTTGAATCTGTTTCTCCTTTTCCCGCAGGGGCAGATCGCTGCGCTTGCCCTTTGGAACGGTGTCAGCGCTGGTCAGAGTCCAGCTGTATACCGTCCTCCGTTTGCCGAACACGTCCTGATACTTGTATTCGTACTTTCCATCTTTTCGCTGGCTCTCTCCAATCCATAGTTTTCGGCCTTTTTTGTCTCGCCTTATTTCAGACATATTAACTCCTTTCCAACAAAGAAAAGAGCCAAGCTATGATACGGATATTGTATCACATGCCCGGCTCTTTTGCCACACGATTATCTGCTCGCTTTATATGGCAGACAGTTTTTCATCAACGTAGCGTTCAAAAACTCTGCGCTTAATCTGAGGTCGGGTGCCGTTCCAGAGAATGAAATCCGCGCCCGGGTTTTCATCTATCAGCTTTCTCAGCTTCTTGTCGCCGATGTGGAAGTACTTAGAGGCCTCCTGCACGCTCAGCGTGTATTTTCTCCATATGGGAATATCGTACCTGTCGTTAAACTGCTCGGGTTCTTTTACCATAGGCAACACTCCTTATAGATTAAAGTTCTGTATCCCGCCCATGCTCGCGGCGGGGCTGTTTGCGTTCATGTTCCCCGCGCGCCCGCGCGAGGATGTCTTGGACAAAGGCCATGACCTTCTCGCCTGCGGCTTCGAGGGCGTCGAGGTAGGGCTGGGCTTTCTTTTTAAGCTCGGTGTATTTGTCGTGGAGGGCTTCGTAGCGCTGCTGCCAGATTGAAGCGGCTCTTTCGGCGGCGGTGAGCTGTTCGCGCAGCTTGGCGTTCTCCGCTTTCAGCGCAAGGCCGCCGACGGCGTATTTCTTCAGCGTCGCGCTCTCCTGCGGCGTCAGCGAGACATGGCCGGTGATGGAGTTCTTTTTGCCCATCGCCTTTATCTCGCGCGCAGTGAGTGCGGCGGCTTTTGCGGTTTTGGTTTCCTTTTTCAGCGCGTGTAGCCGCTGCTCCTGCTTCTCGGCTGCGTCGTTCACGTTCTCCAACGTCTGTTCAGCCTGTGCAACCTGCTCGCTCACAGCCTCCAGCCGCCGCTGCTCGGCTCTGACCTTGAACTGCGTCACGGTCAGGTGCTCTTCGGTGCTGCCGCGTTCGCCGCGCTCCACGTCGAGATAACCCGCTGAGCGCATGAAATGAAAAAAGTCATCCTGCAGCACACTGTAGGATGACTTCAAAATCTGTTTTCCCTTTGTGTTCAGCAACGGCTTTCCCTCGGCGTCAAGCGCGGGCTTGGACGCCCATTTCTTACTGCGGCTGACCTGCATGAGCGTCTCTTTTACGGTTCCGACGAGGCTCTTGTCCTTGCACCGTTTCGACCAGAGCACCTGTTTCTCCACGACGGGAATGTAGACGACGTGGAGGTGGTAGTGGTAGACGTCTTCGCCCAGCGCTTCGGACATCGCGCGGTTTCGCTCGTCGGCGTGCATGACAGCGGAGAGGATGAATTGCTCGCCGCCCACAATCTCCGCGGCGGCTCTGTAGGCGTCGGCGTAAAACTGTTTGGCGAACTCGTAGCCGCCGTGGTTGTAGAAGTACGCGGAGTTCACGTCAAAGACCAGCTCTCCGAATTTCACGGCGTCGGGTTTGAGGCCGCGCGTGGAGATAACTTTTTCGCGCTCAAGCTGTGCGAACATCTCTGTATAGCTCGCGGATGGGGTTTTGAAGTGTACGTTCATCTGCGTGCGTTCGGGGACTATGTCCTGATTCGAGTAGTGCGTTTTCTCGCGTTCATTGTGCTCCTGTATCTTTGCCACGTCGCCGGGAGCTTTCAGGTCGTGGTTTCTGACGATGGTGCGGTCAACGCCGTCGTTTCTCGCCATTGAATTTCTCTCCTTCCTGTGGGATTATGGACGCGGGGGACGGGGAAGCACTTTCTGCGGAAAGTGTAATAACCCACTATGACACTTTCAGCCTAAGGGCTGCAAAGTGCCGTGGTCGTCGTCGGCACAAGCTCCATATCCTTCGTCCCGCCGCAGGCGGCAGGACTCAGTCATTCCGCTGCGCCTCCTCTTCCCAAAAAGTCCACGGACTTTTTGGGAACCCGCGCCCACTGCGGTGGACGCGCTGACCAACAGGGAAACAGGCTGATGTTTCCTGTTGGTCAGCAATATATGCAGCCGCAAATATTGCAGCTGCATATATGAGTTTTGCGCTCAAACGCTGCGTACGTACGTACGCAGCGAATCGCCTTAAAACTCATTTATGTGCGGTATTACCAGCGCCTCGATTCCGTAGAACCCTCTCACGCGCCGGCCTGCCGCATTTATTATGTTGTTGCAGTGCTCAAGATTGTATTTGCCCGAAGCTGCAACAAGAGCGTCGCTAAAACTGCGCGGTTTTAACGCCATCAGGTTGTTCTCCTCGCACCACATCCGGTAGATCTCGTAGCAGTCCTTTGAGCTGATGGACGCATCCGCTTTCAACCGGATGTAGCCCTCGGATTCTAAAAACTCGTAGACATTGTTGTTGTCGCGCTTGACTGCCTCGCGGTTTGCCCTCGTCCGAGCGCTCTCGGTGAACTTGAAATTGTTTGCTGCCAGCCGTCGTAGTCCCTCAAAAGCCCAGAGGAAGATGCCCTCAATTTCAAGTTTCATTTTCTCGGCGAGGTCTGGGTCGTCTACACGACCAGTTGGCTTCTCCCTCGTGGTCAGCACGAGCTGGCGCCGGTAGAAGCCGTCGCTGCGGTCAAAGAGCGCCTGCAAGTCGCCGTTGCTGAACGCCAGCAACCGCGCGTACATCCAGCCCTGGTAGCTCTGCTTGCCCTTGCGCTCCAAGTCCATCTTGCCCTGCGCCGTTACGATGGATTTGACGTAATTGGTCTGGCGCAGCGCATCCATGCGCATATCGTCATCTATGCACAGGAGGACGTGCTCGAGGTCGGCGCGGGCGAAGCGGTTTTCGGAAATCTTGCCGATGCTGCCGTCTTTCATGTTGCAGCCGAACAGAGCTGAGAGCACCGCGCCTATCTGGCTCTTGCCCTCGCCTCCGCTGCCCTTAATCACCATCATGCGCTGCCCCTTGTTGCTGGGAATCAGGCAGTAGCCGATGAACTCCTGTAAGGTGGGGATGTCCTCCGGGTAGAGCAGCTCGCTGAGAAAACTCAGCCAACGTCCGGGCTTCGGTGCGTCGGGGTTGTAGGCCACGGGGAGGCGGCTGCGCACAATTCTGGTCTTGCCCTCGGTGAACGTGCCGTCAAGCATGAGCGTCCCGTTTGCGAGATGGATGCGGTCAGATTCCGGGGGCAAGTCCTCCACACGCGCCGCGAGCTTCATCAGCTCGAGAATGTTGGAAATTTTGCGTGGGATGTTGCTCACGGCGCAGCAGCGCAGTTCCTCGAAGATTTCGCCGCGCAGCGGCAGCTCGTCCGTGACGCGCCCGTCTGGCGTGAAGAACGCCCCGTCCGTGTAGACGAGCCTGTGGCGGCTCAGGAAGTCATCACAGAACAACGCCTCGTTGATGTTCCTGCCGTCAAACCAAAAGGGCGCGTCAGTCGACCTTTTGCTCTTTGCCATTCCAACGCGCCTCCCTCATCAGGTACTCGACGTAGTCCAGCTTCTTGCAGGCTTCAACATAGCGCTCGTTCGGTTCGTCCTCAGGCGAGCGCGGAGCGAACTCGTATTTCCAGCGCCGCAGCCGGTGAAAATACTCCGTCAGCGCTTGCTGCCGCGTGCGCCGCCTGCTCACGTTCGGCGGCTTCTCCGGGGAGAGGCCGAAGTCGTAGGCGAGCTTCTTCGCGGCCTCGCGGCTGCTCAGGCCGAACAGCCGCGCCGTGAGGTCGATCACGTCGCCGTGCTCGCCGCAGCCGAAGCAGTAGAAGTAGTCCTCGTTGAGCTTCATGCTCGGGTGACGGTCGTCGTGGAAGATGCAGCGCGTCATGCCCAACCGCCACACGTCCAGCCCGTAGCGCTCCGCGGCCTCCGGCACGCGCACCGACGCTTTTACGGTTTCGTACAGATTCAAAGGCATTACCTCCTGAAAAAGATTGACGGGATTTTGCCCGCCTGCCTGAATATACGGAGAAAATGCCCATGAGCCTTAAAATCCAGCAAAACTGCAAGAAAAAACGAATAGCCGCCCTGTGTTCTTGCACTTTTGCAAGAACACAGGGCGGCTGAAAATATTGCCAGAACAGCACAATTAAAGTATAATATCCATAGAACTTTGCATAAGAGAGGTGCCGCACATGGAGGGCGAATACCTGCCCGGGAATGTCCGGGAGCGTATACAGGAGCTGCTGAAAGAGCGCGGGATAACACAGGCGCAGCTCGCATCGCGCATCGGCAGCACGGAGAGCGCCGTCAGCCGCTTCATCTCCGGTAAGACGGACAAGATAAGTGCCGAGCACATCATACGCATAGCCAAGGCATTTAACGTCTCCACGGATTTCCTGCTCGGCGTGGTCAACGTTCCCGACCGCAAGAACTACGACGTGGAGGAACTGGGTCTGTCCGTGCAGGCGGCGCGTAATCTTTACACGAGCCGGGTCAACGCCGAGATTGTAAACCGGCTGCTGGAAAGCCCGCGCTTTGCCGAGGTCACGTACATGATTGAGCAGTACTTCAACGACACGCTCGCGGAGGGCTTCGCCGCGCAGAACCAGATGTATGCCACCATCAGCGCCATGCTGCGCCGCGACGTCAAGACCGACGCCGCCGTTCAGGCCGCGCGGGACGCGAACCGGCAGCGCGTGCCGGTGTACCAAGCGGATCTCACTATGATACAAAACGCTTTCATGGCGGCGCTCAAAGAGGTCAAGAAAGAGCTGGGCAACGACCTCACAGCGGCGCAATCGCTTACCAAAGAGGTCACGCAGCAGATGTACGCCTCGCTGACCAAGGGCGGGGACGTGCAAAAGGCGCAGGTGACGCCCGAGCTGTTCGCGTCAGCCGTCACGCAGAGCGTCGCCGGCATGGACGGAGCGCAGCCCGAGGCGCTCGAAAAGCTCGGCAAGGCGCTCGCGGAGTTCGCGCAGGCCACCATGGATTACGCCAAGGAGCAGCAGGATGCCAGACAATGAACGGCTCTGCGCGCTCGCTCAGGCCGGAGACGCCGCCGCGCGGGAGCGATTGCTCGAAAACAACCTCGGCTTCATCCGCAGGACGGCGCGGGAGATTTACCGTCAAACAGGGGAGAGCTGCCTCGACGTAGACGACCTCGTGCAGGAGGGCTGCATCGGGCTGCTGAGCGCGATTGACCGCTTCGACGCTGCGCGTGGCGCGAGTTTCCTCGCTTACGCCGCCCCGGCGATACGCAACGCTATGACGGACTGCGTCCGCGCGGTGATCTCGCAGTTTGAGCGGCGGCTCGAGTTCGACGGCTTGCAGCGCGTGTACCTCGACGACGTGCTTGACGCCGACGAGCAGATGCTCCGCATCGAGGCCGTCGCCGACCCGCACATGCAGACGCCGGAGCAGGTCGTCTTGCGCCGCGAGCAGCTCGCCGAGTTGTACGCCGGGCTGGACAACCTGACCGCCCGCGAGCAGACCTGGCTGCTATACCGCTACGGCTTCACCGACGGCACAGAGCACCCGCTCACCGTCGCCGCGCGGCGCTTCCACCTAAGCGGACACCGCGCAAAAAATCTCCACGCACAGTCGATGGATGACCTGTGGCTCGAGCTGCCGTGGTGGTATTGAAGAGTGGTGCGTTCCAAAACGGAACGCACCATTGAAGTAAGTATCGAAAATTTCGTATTTAGTGAATTTAATTCGCTCAGTTTATAACGTATTAATCTCCACAAGTCAATGTGGCCTTGCTTAGCTGAGTTGGCAAAAGGCGCAGGCCGGCACGCCGGTTTTCGATTGAACCGCAGCCCATCTTGCAGGAAATACTCATAACTGGTATAATAATTGGTAAATCGATAGATAAGATTTATTCGCCGACATTCAGTTGGCAGTTTGAGCGCAACCGGGGGAGAAATATGATTAACATCCGCAAACTGGAGACAGAGCTGTGGGAGTCTGCCGATTTGCTGCGGGCAGGCTCCAAGCTGACATCTAATCAATACTGCATGCCCGTTCTGGGGCTGATTTTTCTCCGCTATGCCTACAGCCGCTTCAAGCTGGTAGAGGCGGAGATTCTAAAAGACCGGCCCATGCGCAATGGCCGGGTGCTGCCAGTGGAGGAGAGCGACTTTGCCTCCCGCAGCGCGCTGTTTCTCCCCAGAGAGGCTCAGTATGCCTATCTGGTGGACCTGCCGGAGAACATCGCCGCCGCCGGGCTGACCAACCGGAACGGCCAGGTGATGAACAGCCTGGGCGAGGTAGTCAACAACGCGATGGAGCTGGTAGAGGAGCAGAGCGAGCAGCTTGCCGGCGTGCTCCCCAAGGACTACACCATGTTCTCCGACGAGCTGCTGGCCGAGCTGCTGCGGATCTTCAACAACAGCGCCCTGGACGATGTGGGGGGCGACGTGATCGGCCGCATTTATGAGTACTTCCTCAACAAGTTCGCCAAGAACATCGCCCAGGACGACGGAGTGTTCTTTACTCCCAAATCCCTGGTCAAGATGATTGTAAATATCCTGGAACCCAAGGAGGGCGTCCTGCTGGATCCTGCCTGCGGCAGCGGCGGGATGTTCGTCCAGACCGGCGACTTTGTGGAGCAGGCCGGTATGCTGGCCAACAACACCATGACATTTTACGGCCAGGAGAAGGTTGAGTACAACGCCCAGCTGTGCCTGATGAACCTGGCGGTTCACGGCCTGTCCGGGGTCATCAAGTCCGGGGACGAAGCCAACACCTTCTACTACGACGCACACAACCTGGACGGCTGCTGCGACTATGTGATGGCCAATCCGCCCTTCAATGTGGACAAGGTGAAGGCGGAGTCCGCCCAGAGCGCCGGGAGGCTGCCATTCGGGATGCCCGCCGTCAACAAGAACAAGGAGGTCGGCAACGCCAACTATTTGTGGATATCCTACTTTTACTCCTACCTGAACGAGCGCGGCCGAGCCGGCTTTGTCATGGCCTCCTCCGCCACCGACAGCCAGAGCAAGGACAAGGACATCCGGGAGAAGCTGGTGAAAACCGGCCACGTTGACGTGATGATCTCGGTAGGCAACAACTTCTTCTATACCAAAAGCCTGCCCTGCTCTCTGTGGTTCTTCGATAAGGGAAAGAAGGAAGAGCTGCGGAACACAGTCCTGTTCATCGACGCCCGGAATTATTATACCGTGGTGGATCGCACCCTGAACGAGTGGAGCGATTGGCAGCTGAAAAACCTGAACGCCATTGTGTGGCTGTATAGGGGCGAGAAAGAAAAGTACCGGGCTTTATTACAAGAGTACTTGCAGTATTTTCGAACAATGCGTGAGTATCTCATTGGGAAATCTGCAATTCGTGTTTTCTCTGCGATTGACGGAATAGAAGATTTTGAAGATATGAAGGATTCCTTGCTGTCCGAGATCGAGGCCGAGAAACAAGATTGCAAAGAAAAACTTGCCCAAGCACCTAAGAAAGAACACAAAAGCATTCGCTCTTTTTCCGATGGTTATATTTCAATGCTCCAACGCGATTTGACGGTGTTGGATGAGGCTCTCTGGCTCACGGAGAAATTCGGGGACGGAGTCTACCAGGACGTCCCCGGCCTGTGCAGGGCGGCCACCCTGGAGGAGATCGAGGCAAAGGGCTATTCCCTCACTCCTGGCGCTTATGTGGGGGTACCCCCGGCGGAGGACGACGGGGTGGACTTCCATGAACGGATGACCGAGATCCACAGGGAGCTGCGGGAGCTTCAGGCGGAGTCTGACCGGCTGATGGAGACCATCTCGAAGAATTGGGAGGAGATGGGGCTGTGATTTATCAAATCGGTCAACTGGCAGATATTATTGATGGAGATAGAGGGAAAAAATATCCCAAGCAAAATGAATTTTTCCCTGAGGGATATTGTCTGTTTCTAAATGCAGGAAATGTCACTCCAAATGGTTTTTCGTTTGAAGAGAACTCATTTATTACACAGGAAAAAGATGACTTGCTGAGAAAAGGCAAACTTCAAAGAGGTGATATAGTATATACCACACGGGGGACAGTTGGAAATGCCGCTTTGTATTCAGAATCTGTGCCATTCGAGAATATACGCATTAACTCAGGGATGGTGATTTTACGTTGCCATGAAGATATTGTTGATAAACAGTACTTATATCAAGTTCTAAAAAGTGAGCACTTCCGCCCTTATTTCAAAAAATATTGCACTGGTAGCGCACAACCTCAACTACCTATAATAAATTTTAGCAAGATCGAATTAAATATTCCTGAAATGGCTACCCAGCGCCGAATTGCCGACATCCTCTCCGCCTATGACGATTTAATTGAAAGCAACCGAAAGCAGATCAAGCTGCTGGAGGAAGCGGCTCAGCGGCTGTATAAAGAGTGGTTTGTAGACCTGCTCTTCCCCGGCCATGAGCACACTAAAATTGTAGACGGTGTGCCGGAGGGGTGGGGAATTTTCCGCTTTTCGGATAAGGTAAAAATTATGAGTGGCGGTACGCCAAAAACAGATAATTCAAACTACTATGGAGGAGAAATTCCGTTTTATACCCCTAAAGATAGTGGTGGAGCATTCTTTGCGTTTCAAACGGAAACAAATATTACTGAGGAAGGACTCGATAACTGTAATAGCCATCTCTATCTTGAAAACACAATCATTATTACGGCAAGAGGTACTGTAGGCAAAACAACATTGCTTGCGGTTCCTATGGCAATGAATCAATCTTGTTATGCTTTGAAATCCGATGAAATCAATGCGCCATACTATTTATTCTTTGCTTTAAATCAAGAGATTATAGCGCTTAGAACAATGTCAAATGGTGGTGTTTTCAATACTATTGTAGTAAAGACATTCGATAGAATACATATCAGAATTCCGCCGGATAATCTTATTCAACGGTTTGAGAACATGGTGACCCCTGTCATGGAATTAATTAAGGCAAAAACGAAAGAAAACTTTGCTCTTTCAGAAGCTCGTGACCGACTTCTGCCTGAGCTGATGAGCGGAGAAGTGGAGGTGTAATCTATGGCTAAAGATTTGACAACGTCACAAATTGATCGTCAGAATATTTTGAATAATGAACTGGCGTTAGAAGAATTAAAGCCACGATGCGGATTGGAAGGGATTCCGTGGAATGATAGTATTTATGTTACTCGAGAAATGACTGCAAGTTTTTTTCAAGTAGACATTCGTACCATCGGTCGTTACATTGAGCAAAATTCCGAGGAATTAACCAGGAATGGTTATCAGGTCATCCGCGGCAAACAATTAAAGTCTTTTCTCAATGCAGCCAAACTTTCTGGTAAGGACATTAATGTCCCTACCAAAACAACGGTGTTGGGTGTCTTTAATTTTCGCGCGTTTCTTAATATGGCCATGCTCTTATCTGAAAGCGAGCCCGCAAAAGCGCTTCGCCAGCTTATGTTAGATATTGTTATTGATTTAATAAACCGCAAAACTGGCGGCGGCACGAAATACATTAATCAACGCGATAAAGACTTCGTCTTTTCCTCTTTGCAAGAAGATAACTATCGGCGCCATTTTACAGATGCCTTAAAGCTATATGTAGAAGAGAACCGCTATAAGTATGCTCATTTTACTGACATGATCTACGTTAGTATTTTCCGAGAAAAAGCAAAAGAGTATAAAAAGATTCTAGATTTAAAGGCAAATGACAAGGTTCGTGATACATTTTATAGCGAAATTCTGGATATTGTCGCAGCCTATGAAAGCGGACTTGCCGATGCTATTTACCAAAAATACGAAGAATATGGACATATTCTGTCATGCAGAGAAGTGGAGGCTCTATTCCACGAGTTTGAAAATATGGCTTTGTGGAAGCCATTGATTCAACGCGGCAGAATTAAAATGGCAAGCAGAGATATGGCCCTTCGGGATGCGTTTCATTACCAACTTTCAGAATATATTCAACCATTGGATAAAGATGAATATCAAAAATTCTTAGGAGCAGCCGGAGATGAACTTGAACGCTTGATGGCGGAGAACCAGGAGGTATTAAAACGGCTAAAGGAGCGTGAGTAATATGGATGGTATTATTTATATTACTCTCGATCAAGCTAAAGCGATTCATAGGAAAACCATTCAGTACAGCGGTGGCGGAACATATGAACATTTTGATTTAGGCCGATTAGAAAGTGTCCTTCAAAATATTCAAAACGATGATTATTATCCGACTTTTGTTGACAAAATTACACACTTATTTTTCTGTACCTGCGAATTTCATTGTTTCGCGGACGGGAATAAACGTTTGGCAATTACTCTCTGTGCTCAATTTTTGCTCTTCAACGGATACATGGCTATCGCTAAAGATTTTTTTGCAATTATGGAAAATATCAGTTACCAAGTGGCTGCAGGAAAAATTGGCAAGGACCTCCTTCATAGAATCGTGCAGGCCATCATGGATGGGACGTATGAGTCCGATGAAGAACTAAAGCTTGCAATTTATCATGCAATAAGTTAGGGGGGCTGTATGATGAGCTACGACTACTCCGAAAATATTCTTGTTCAGGAATCGGCCGGGCATCTGCTGGAGCGGGAGCTGGGCTGGGAGGTGGCCTATGCCTACAACACGGAGAAGCTGGGTACGGACGGCACCTTCGGCCGGACAAGCTATAAGGAGATCCTGCTCACCCGGTATTTTCGGCAGGCTCTCCAACGCCTGAACCCGTGGCTCACCCTTGCCCAGCTGGACGAGGCTAAGAAAAAGATGGAATTCCGCCTGTCCACCGCCTCCCTCATGCAGGTCAACGAGGAGAAGTACGCCCTTATCCGGGAGGGCATCCCCGTTACTGTCAAGCGCTCCGATGGGAAAACCGAGGAGAAACGAGCACAGGTCATCGACTTTCAAAACCCGGCTAACAATCACTTTCTGGCCATCAAGGAGCTGAAAATTCACGGCGACCTATACCGCCGCCGGACGGACATCGTGGGCTTTGTGAATGGTATCCCTCTGCTGTTTGTGGAGCTGAAGAAGAACACCGTGGACGTGCAGGATGCCTACACCAACAACTACACCGACTACCTGGACACCATCCCCCACCTGTTCTGGTATAACGCCTTTCTCATCCTCTCCAACGGTTTGGAGGCGAAGGTGGGTACCCTGGGCAGCAAGTACGAGTTCTTCCACGAGTGGAAGCGTCTCAGCGAGCAGGACCAGGGCAGCGTGGCTCTGGAGACCATGCTCCGGGGCATCTGCAAAAAGAAGAATTTTCTCGATTTGTTGGAAAATTTCATCCTCTTCGACCACTCCGGCGGCCGCACGGCCAAGATCCTGGCTCGGAACCACCAGTACCTGGGCGTCAACGAGGCGGTGAAGGCCTACGAAGCCCGGAAACTGAACAACGGCAAGCTGGGGGTGTTCTGGCACACCCAGGGCAGCGGAAAGAGCTACTCCATGGTGTTCCTGGCCCAGAAAATCCGGCGGAAATTTGCAGGTTCCCCCACTATTGTGGTGCTTACCGACCGGGAGGAGCTGAACAAGCAGATCAGCGACACCTTTGAGAACTGCGGCCTGCTGGGGAAGGCCAAGGCCGGACAGTTCATGGCGGCCAGCGGCGACGATCTGATCGACAAGCTCCGGGGCAACCCTAGCTTTATCTTCACCCTGATCCAAAAGTTCAATCAGCCGGACGCACAGCCTATTTACCCCGACCACGATATTCTCATTCTCTCGGACGAGGCCCACCGCAGTCAGTACGGCATCTTCGCCGACAACATGGTGCACCTGCTACCAACCGCCTCCCGCATCGGTTTTACCGGGACACCCCTGCTATCCAATGACAGCATTACTGAGCGCACTTTCGGCGGCTACATATCCGTGTACGACTTCAAGCGTGCGGTGGAGGACGGAGCCACCGTGCCGCTGTACTACGAGAACCGGGGGGATAAAATCGCCGACCTCCACAATCCAGAGATCACCGACCGGATTCTGGATGCCATCGAGCGGGCCGACCTGGATGTGAACCAGCAAGAGAAGCTGGAGCGGGAGTTTGCCAAGGAGATCCACCTGTTGACCGCTGAGCAGCGGCTGGACTCCATCGCCAAGGATTTTGTGGGACACTACTTCGACCTGTGGACCAGCGGGAAAGCCATGTTCGTGTGCCTCAATAAAGTCACCTGTGTGCGGATGTACAATCTGGCCCAGAAATACTGGGCTCAAGAGATTGCCAGCCTGGAGTCTCAGCGCAAACACGCCACACAGCAGGAGGCTCAGGAACTGGATCGGAAAATCGCCTGGATGAACGAGACGGAAATGGCCGTGGTGGTCAGCCAGGAGCAAAACGAGGTCCAGACCTTCCAGAAATGGGGCCTGGATATCAAATACCATCGGGAGAAGATGGAGAAGCGTGAGCTGGACAAGGAGTTCAAGGACCCGGATAATCCTCTGCGGGTAGTATTTGTGTGCGCCATGTGGCTCACCGGCTTTGACGTCACGTGCCTGTCCTGCCTGTATTTAGACAAGCCCTTGAAAGCTCACACCCTGATGCAGACCATCGCCCGAGCCAACCGGGTGGCAGAGGGAAAGAGCAATGGCCTGATTGTGGACTACATCGGAATCGTGAAGGCCTTGAGGAAAGCGCTGGCAGATTACACAGCGAATGTGGGTGGTCAGGGTGGGACAGACCCCACAATAGATAAGGAAACACTGATTGCCCGTATGCTGGATACCATCTCCGCCGCCAAGGACTTTTTGCTGAGTCACAATTTCAACTTACAGACATTGATTGACGCAAAGGATTTTGAGAAAATGGCTCGGCTGGAGGATGGGGCCAATGCAGTCAGCGGAACCCTGGAGGAGCGCAAGCAGTTTCAGACGTATGCCTCCGAATTGATTCGGATGATGAAGTATGCCGACCGGGACGACGTCTCGGCAGATACCCGAAAAGAGTACGAGGCGATTGTCGCAATCTTCCACCAGCTCCAGAAAAAGCGCAAACACGCCAGCAATGTGGAGCTGATGGTGGAAATCAACGGCATCATCAGCGAGTATGTGCAGGTGGATACTCCCAGCGAAGGTCTGACCCCCTCCCGCCAGTTCGACATCAGCAAGATCGACTTTGCCCTGCTCCACCGGGAGTTTGCAAAGGTAAAGCGAAAAAATCTGATTCTGAAAGACATGGACGACTTGATCCAGCAGCGTCTCAACGAACTACTGTTTGCAAATCCGCAGAGAATCAACTACTATGAGCGATATCAAAAAATCATTGATGACTACAACAGTGAACAGAACCGGGCGACCATTGAAAAAACGTTTATGGATCTGATGGATCTGGCCAACAGCATGGATCAAGAGGAGCAGCGGTATGTCCGGGAGGGCTTCTCCAGCGATGAGGAGCTATCCCTGTATGATTTACTCTTCTCTGAAAATATGTCCAAACAGGATATTCAGAAAATCAAGCATGTGGCGGTTGACCTGCTGGCCAAGGTAAAGGCTAAAATTGCAGAGCTGGATCACTGGACCGATAAGCAGGAGACCAAGGCAGCCGTAGATAACCTAATTCGGGATACCCTGTGGGCTGAACTGCCTGAGTGTTATGATGAAGTTAGCATTTCAAGGTATCGCCAAAAAATATTTGAGTACGTATATATTAGATATCCAAACGTTGCATAGTTTACCTCCCGGTATTGCTACCGGGAGGAATTTTACTTCGTTTTATCATAGCCTGACTCGTGTCGTAAAAGTGTCGTAAATTTAATGCCCAGTGCGGGAGAAAACCCTGGTATATCAAGGGTTTCAGGGCTTTGTTAAGCCCCTGCCATGGCAGACGAACAAAACTTTTGTCATCGTATCCGCGTCCCTTTCTGGATTTTTTGTCTTGATGATTATATCATAAAGCGCCGGCAATTTGCACGTTCAATTCCTCCAGAAACGGCTGTGGCACGGCGGCGAGTATGCGCCGTTCATCTAGACCGCCCGCTGGCTCGGCTGGGTTTGCTGTCTATCTATTAAATATCTTTAGCTTTCATTTTAGCAATTTCTTTTTTCTTTGCCGCCTGATGGCCTTGAATCCAAAACAGGAAAAAGATAAGGGTCGGGAAAACAATCATTTTCCAATCTTCTCCGAAACTAATTTTCTCGTTGAAAAATAAAAATACAAGTAAGACAATCCACAAAAGTGGAATAATGCCGCCCAAATACCAAAGCTTGGGACTCCTTCGACACAGCCAGACATGAAGTATAATGACAACAAACGCAATAATCAATGTGATGGCTGTATTCATGATGTTTTCTCCTTTTCCTGTTTATACTTTTCGATAATGATTTTTGCCGTTTCCAAATCGATCCGGGAGTCAACCGCTAAGCCTTTGATAAATGCTGAAAATGGTTCTTCCTCTTTTTGGTCGCTCAATTCAATTTTCTGAATGAGTTTATCCAGCCTGAGTCGGACTGTCGGGTAAGAAACTTCGTACAAACGTGCAATTTCTTTCAATGAACCCGATTTCAAAACAAAGTTCTTTAGAAAGGTCGCGTCCTCTGGCTCTAATGCAAGTATCCACTGAGGAATTTTATCTATCTCCAAATCAATTCTCCTTTCTTATTGACTTTAACAAGATTCAATATACCATAAATAAAATTAAAGTCAATAGGAAAACAAAAATTATTTTCAAGCGTTTGTTCAAAGGACAGTCGCAACCGGCATCCGTAAACAAGTAAGATCCTGAGCCCAGACGACTATATCGCTCAAATCTGCCCATTAAAACGGAATCGTGGGCGGTTATCTTCTTGTTGCAGACGGCTTTGCGGTACTTACGTGCAAGGGGAGTGCGCACACGGCTGCATTGCACATATGAAAACACCCCGGATGCTATGGCATCCGGGGTGTTTTGTGCCGATGCGCTCCAGGTAAAGGTTAGGCTCTTGCGGGGAACGCAGGTTTTTTTCACAGTTGAGGCGAAGGCTGCCTCACACCGCCAACCCTGGGAAAAGCGCGCACATGACGATGACGGCTATGGTGCCGCAGGTCGTGGCGACGACGGTGGTTATGAACAGAGGCGGGTAGACCTCGCGCAGCTTCATATGGCACAGGGGCAGAAGCATCAGGATAGCTCCGGAATACGGCAGCGAGTCCAGAGTCGTAGCGGCAAAGCAGGATATACGGTGTATGGCGCCGACGTTCAGGCCGAGGTTCATGAGCTTGGGCGCGATTAGGGGCAGCGAAATGAGCTGACCGGTTGAAGATCCTCCCGTGAGCATACACATTATGGCTACGACTATGGCGCATATGAGCATCGGGGACATATCCAACCCGACCATAAAGTCAAGCATGGTGGTAAAGGCCTCGGTATTTGTGACCACGCCAGCGAAGCCGCATATGGCCGCGACGGTCATGGACATATGTATGGACTCGGACGCGCCTGTACTGAGCAGCTCACGCAGGCTGTAATCCCTGAGCTGCGGCCAGAATGCGACGATTGAAACTATCACACTGATTATAATGCAAATGTTTATGTCTATTCCGACTACATTGAACAGTATAAAAAGTATTATCAGAGGAAGTATGGCCACCCAGAATTTCGGCCTGGGCGAATTCTCGTCGTAGTGTGGATCCAGAGGATGCAGCTCGAAGTGCTCACCTCGGCTCCGCGCTTTGTTGATCAATATATTCAGCAGGACGAGCGTGACTACTATCTCCACTGCCGCGCCCACAAGTCCAGGTACAGCGGCAACCCCGGCGCTGGTACCCAGCGCAGTCATGGCGGCCACGTTCGTTACCTGCGGGCTTCCCGGCATGGTCAGCGTAAAAGTGTAGGAGCACGCGCCGAGGACGCCGAGAATGAAGCGCTTCGGGATGTCGCAGTGCTCAAAGATGGTGAGGGCTATAGGGTACATGAGGACAATAAACACACTGGCGTTTATGCCGCCCATGCAGAGGACTATGCCTATAACAAGCAGGACGGAAATTGCTATAACATTCTTGCGCGTGTTGCTCGCACCCGGTTTTAGCAGCGTAGACATTATGCTGTCTGCGATTGCATAAGCTGCTCCGCTTACAGAATAGATTTTTGCCTGTATGTTGCCAAAGAGCAGTATGAAGAAGAAACTCTGTATCGGCACGAACATACCTTCAATGAAATCCCCGGTAAGAGTGTCGATAAAGGGCATCCAGTTAAAAAGCATGACAACGGCTGCGCCTACAAGCGTGGCAACATAGACCGACCAGTCCTTATAACAGAAAACGATAACGGTCAGAAAACCAAGCAAGCATCCAATAATACCCACATTATTTCTCCTTATCTAATGGTTCGCATGGGAACAGCCGCTCATAAGGGCGGCTGTTCCTGGTTGTATTGCCGGGATTAAATTACTTTTTGGCCGCTTCCTCGGCCTCGACTTCGGCGAGGGTGCGGCGCTTCGGCATGGGGATCGTGGTGTAGACCGCGACGGCGGCAACGCAGGCCACGATGGCGAAAATCATGGAAGCGGTGTAGTCGCCGGTGGCGCTTACGAGAGCGGAGCTTATCCTCGGGGAGATAATCGTGCATATCACCATGTAGCCGAGCATGCAGATGCCGAAGATGCCGCCGGCGTATTTGGAGCCGAAGGTCTCCTGGACGGCCACGGGGTGGCAGCTGTTGGTGGGGCCGAAGCCGAAGGCCAGCAGCACGTAGGCCGCGTAGAACATGAAGAGGCTGTTGGCGAACATCAGGCAGACGGCCGCGGCAACGCAGCACACGCCGCAGAGGGTGTAGACCTTGCGGTAGCCAATCTTGTCAATAAGCGCGCCGAAGAGGAAGCGGCTTATGACGTTGGAGGCGCTGTAGAGGGAAACGCCGAGGGTGGCGGCGGTTACGGAGAAGCCGGCGTCGGAGATAAGGACGGAGAAACGGGGGTAGCAGATGATGTACATCGTCGGGAAGAGGCCGTAGCCGAGGAACAGGTGCCAGTAGGCGCGGGTCTTGAAGGCCTGGGCCGGAGTGAGGCTCTCGAGCTGGGTGGCCTTGAGCTTCTCCTCCTCGGCGGCGGTGGCAACCTTCTGCTGCCAGCCCTCGGGGACGTAACCGCTGGGGGCGGTACGCAGGCCGATGGCGGAGACGACGCCGATGATGATGACGCCGATGCCCACGATGTAGAGGGTGGCGATGATGCCGGTGGACTCGATTATCTTGGCGACCAGCGGGGCGAGGAAGGTGGCGGAGCCGCCGTTGAAAGCCATGCAGAGGCCGGAGGTCAGGCCGCGCTTGTCAGGATACCAGCCGGTGGCGCAGTAGGTGGCGCCGGTGTAGGTGAAGCCGACGCCGAGGCCCTGGAACACGCTGAAGGTTATGTAGAGCAGCCAGGGGGCGTTCGCCGGCACAAGGCCGGAGACGGCGAAGGCGGCGCCGAGCAGGATGCAGCCTATTATGAGCGTCTTCTTGGCGCCGACCTTGCCAAGCATCCAGCCGCTGAGGATGTGGCCGGGGGTCTGCATGGTGGCCATGAAGGTGATGACGCCGGCGACGGACTCGGTGGTCCAGCCGTAGTGCTGGGCGAGCGGGTTGACGAACACGGCGGCGGAGTTGACCATACCGCCGACGAAGAGGATTATCAGAGCCCTGACGAGTATGCCTGTGCGGCTCGGGAGTTTCTGATTAACAGCCATGTTTTCTCCTTTCTCAGTAACAGCAATCAGTTGCAGGTCCAGCCGCCGTCAACGGCAACGACCTGGCCGGTGGTGTAGGAGCAGCAGGGAGAGGCGAAGTAAACGCACAGACCGTCCATCTCGCCGGTGATGCCGTGGCGGCCCTTGGGGCAGCGGTCCACGTGCAGCTGGGTGAACCAGTCGGCGTCGATGTACTTTTCGGTGAGCTCGCTCGGGAAGTAGCCCGGGGCGATGCAGTTGACGGTGATGTCATACTTGCCCCAGTCGTTGGCGAGGGCCTTGGTCATCATGTGCACGCCGCCCTTGGCAGCGCAGTACGGCGCGGTCCATGCGTTCTTGCGGGAGACAAAGCCGTGAATGGAGGAGACATTGACTATGCGGCCGTAGTTGTTGGGAACCATCGACTGCTTCGCTACCTCGCGGCAGAGGCGGAAGAGGCCGGTGAGGTCGGTGTCCACAACGAAATACCACTGGTCGTCGGTCATGGTGGTGGGGTCGCTGGAGCCGCCGCAGCCGCCTGCGTTGACAAGGATGTCAATCTTTCCGTAGTGCTTTACCACGTCGGCAACGCAGTCCTCCACGGACTTGGCGTCGCGCAGGTCTATATAGTGCGGATAGACCTTGACGCCGTACTCAGCGGCTATCTGCCTGGCGTTTTCTTCAAGCCTGTCCGTCCTGCGGGCGACAATCGCCAAATCCGCGCCGGCGTTGGCCATGGCCTTGGCGAACTGCAGTCCCAGGCCGGAGGAAGCACCGGCGACGAGAGCTACCTGGCCAGAGAGGTCGAAGATGTTGTTTTTCATTTTGATGCACTCCTCTTTCTGAAAATGAAACAATAAGCTTGGCAAACAGCTTCCCACTACGTATAAAATTATAAAAGACTGTGAATTTCTAGGCAATGTCACGAATGTAAAAACGGAAGCGCTATTTCGTGCGTCCAGCACAAATAAGGGCGGCGGGCAAAAAGAAAGTGTGGGACGGAGTCCGTCCCACACTTCGGGTGTGTTCATGTATTTCTCAGATGTAGAAGCACTTTTCGTAGGCGTCCTTGGTGGCGTCGGCCATAGTGCCGGCGCTGACAGAGTCGCCGATAACTACGGTCTTCTCGCAGACGTCCGAGATGGAGTCGATATAACTCGTGTCGGGTCTGTTGCCGAGCGCCATGACCACGATGTCTGCGGGGATCTCCACGGTCTCGCCGGTGTCCATCTTGTGCAGCACGGCGGAGGTGTCGGTCACACCTGCGATGGCGTGCTCGGTGAGTATCTTTACGCCGGCCTCGTCCAGCAGGCTGAGCAGCTTGTACTTCGCGGTGCGGTATATGGAGGTGCCGACTTCCTTCTGCATCTCGACAACAGTGACCTTGTTGTCTGCGCAGAGATAGTGCGCGACCTCGAGACCGACGTGTCCGCCGCCTACAACGGCGATGTTCTTGCCCTCGAAGTGCACGCGGCCGAGCAGCACGTCCTCTATGTAATAGACGTTTTTGTTGTCTACGCCGGGGATTTTGGGCACGATCTGCTTACCGCCGCAGGCGACGATGACGCAGTACGGGTCGAGCGCCTTAATGCGGCTGGGAGTTGCGGGAGTGTTGAGGTGAACCTCTATGCCGTACTCCTTCATCTCGGCCGCCTGGGTGTCGACGAACTCCTGGGCCATATACTTGCAGGGAGCCTTGGAGGCGAGGATGGCGCTGCCGCCGAGGGTGTCGCTCTCCTCAAAGATAACGGGAGCGAAGCCACGCTTCTTCATGAGCAGGGCGGCCTGCATACCGGCGGGGCCTCCGCCGATGATGGCTACGGGGCGTCCGGCGCCGTTCTTGATGAGCTTGTCATCGCCAAAGCGGGTTTCATGTCCCGCGATGGGGTTGATGGCGCAGTGCAGGTTGCGCCCGGCGACAACGGACTTGTTGCAGTTCATGCACTTTATGCACTTGCGGATGAGGTCCTCGCGTCCGGCCTTGGCCTTGGTGACAAGATACGGGTCGGCTATGTGCATACGGCTCATGCCGACGAAATCACATACGCCCTCCTCAAGCAGCTTCTCCGCGGTCTCGGTGTGACGCAGGGTGTTGACGGCGATAATGGGGACGCTGACGGCGTGCTTTATGGCCTCGACGAAGGGGCGGCGCCAGCATTCGGGGGAGTAGCACGGCTCTATCATAGTGGCGGCGCTGGCGTAGACGCCGCAGCTTACGTTGAAGTAATCGACATATGTTTCGAGATACTTGGCGATTTCGACACAGGCATCCTGGTCGTTGCCGCCCTCGACAAAGTCGTTGCCGTTGATACGCGCGCCGACAACGAAGTTGGGGCTTACCGCCTCGCGGATGCCCTTGAGTATACGCACGAGGAAGCGGCAGCGGTTTTCCATCGTACCGCCGTATTCATCCGTGCGCTTGTTGGTGTAAGGGCTGAGGAACTGCTGAATCAGGTAGCCGTGCGCGGCGTGAACCTCGACGCCGTCCGCACCGGCGGCTTCCGCGTTGACGGCGGCCTGAACAAACAGCCCGACCAGGCGGTCGATGTCTTCAATGGTCATTTCCCTCGGCAGTATGGTGTCGCGGCCTATGACGCTGTTGAGCTCAACGCTCGGAGCCATGGCCTGCCTGCCGCCGTTGAGGGCGGGAGGAGCCTCGCGTCCGCCGTGCTGAAGCTGGATGAATATCTTGGAGCCGTGGCGATGGACTGCGTCGCAGATGTCCTCCACTCCCCTGATTTGCCTGGCGTCGAAGATGCCGAGCTGGTAACGGTTGCATTGTCCGCTTTCAGGGTCGACGCGAGTAAATTCGGGAATAATAAGGCCGCAGCCGCCCTTGGCGCGCTCCTCGTAGAAGCGTACCATTTCCGGAGTGGCACAGCCATTCCAGTCGCAGAGCATTATACCCATAGCGGTCATTACAACCCTGTTGGGCAGCTCCAGCCTGCCTATTTTACCTTTTTGAAACAGTTTTTCGTATTTCATATAGTATTACCTCGTGACCATACAGTTGGTGGATTCGCTCCGCAGTCGGGGCGTCGGTGTAGTGGGTAACTGTCCGGCCTGCTTCGCTGCAAATATTTTATACGTAAAGTTAAAGCGCGTATATGTCATTAATAGAAAAGATTTGCTCCAAATAATGCGCTTTGCACAATGTGTGCACGACTGCAACGTATCCGGCCTGTTCTATGATTCCGGAAGCCTTCGCTGTCAAAAACGACAATGCGGAGGCACGGGTTTGTGCTTTGTGCTGTTGAGGAGGAAAACGAAATAATGTATACTGTATACTATGTATGTTCGTTAATATATTGACGTACAATTTTGAAACATTGCGAGGTGACTGGGTTTATGCTTTTTTCTTCATTGGCAAAGGCTCTGTGTGAAAAGTTTCCCGGAAGCAAAAACGAGATTCCTCTCGACTGTGAGATTTCCGATGTAGCATTGTACGACCCATCCGGCGCACTGCCCCCAGTTGACTGCTTGTGTATATTCACTGCGAGCCAGCTGAACGAGGCGGCCGCATTGCCGTTGAATGTAGTATGTACGGGCGATTTGGAGAAGATGCCGTGTGAAAAGCTCAAGCGCAACGACAGCAATTATGTTTTAATCCCGGAAGAGTCGTCTGCCGGCACGCTGTACTATATAATGTCGCTGTTCGGAGGCTCTATAAAGCAGCAGAAGCTGCATTCGGATCTGTTTTATATGTTGCTTGCCGACGAGGACTTGAACTCTATCTTCAGCAAGTTCTCAAACGAGACAAGCTGCCCTATGCTGGCCGTGGATATTACCGGCAAGGTTCTGGCGTATTCCAAGCCGTTCCGGGTTGACCACCCGCATTGGCTGCACAGCGTGGAGGTGGGCTATCTGGACAAGTACCTGATAGAATACATCCTTTCGTACCGCGTCAAGCACAACATGAGCATTTCACCCCAGACCTTCATATTGTACTGCGACCGCCTCAAGCTGCACATCAAAGTGATAAGAGTCATATCCAACGGTGATATAATCGCCTATGCCTTTATGGGCAGCCGTACCGGGGAGTTCCCCGATTTCAGCGACAAGTTCATGGCTTTGATAGCCAAGAGACTGCTCAATATGCTGATAGGCGCCAGGAATTACAGTTCATTCCGCTTCAATATGCATCAGAACGTGCTGTCGGATATAATCAACGGCGCCAGCGAGGAGGAGACGGCTCAGCGCATAAGCGTGGCCAACCTGAGCTTTCCGCCGCACATGCGCGCCATCGTCTTCAGACCGAGCTGGTTCCGGGAAAACGAATTCCTGTACGACGCGCTCATGCCGGCGGTCTCGGCGCTGCTGCCGAATTCGCCGAAGCTGTATCAGCGGGGAGCCGCGGTAGCGCTTGTGGAAAGCGACCGGCTCGGCAACCTGCCAGAGGAAATCACGCGCGGCCTCAAGAAGCTGTCTGTTGAAAACAGCCTGCTCGTAGGTGTCAGCAACGTGTTTTCAAAGCCCGAAAAATTTGCCGTACACTACCGACAGGCGGAGCGTACGGCCTCGTTTGCCAGGAGACAGAACCATGTGAGCGGGCTGTTCTTCTACTCTGACTACGCATTTTACATCATGCTGGACGGAATTGAGGACAAGAGCGAGCTGGAGTACGTCGAGCACCCGCTGCTCCCGGAGCTGGAGAAGTACGACGAGGAGAAAAACACCGAGTTTTACGAGACGCTCAAGATTTTTGCCATGACCGGCTTCAGCAAAAACAAAACCGCCGAGATCATGTTCCTGCACAGAAACACGGTGAATTACCGCATTCAGCAGATAGCCGACCTTTACGGGCTGGATTTTACGGACAGCTCGCTCCTGTTCAAGCTGCAATACTCGTTTTACATCGACCTATATCTCAAACACAAATATGTGCTTCCGAACAACCTGATAGGTGAAATAAGCAGTTAATAAACAGTTTCCGTCTGCCGTTCGGCAGACGGAAACTGTTTATTCGTATATCTTTTAGTCGTCGTAGCCCTCGAGAGCCTTGAACTCGGCGTCGAGCTCCTCGTCCTTGCGAAGGTCTGCCTCGATGCGGGCAAAGCGGTCGCGGATCATCTGGTGAGTGTCGATGTGCGGATGGACATAAAGCTGCTTGTCTTCCATGGCGCGGAAGAGACGCGGGCCGACGAAACGCGGGTTGAAGCCCGTGGTCTTGATGCGGGTCTCAAAGTTGGCCTTGTAGTCGTTGTAGTCGGCGGTGGCATAGAAGGGGTCGTAGGGCTTCTTGAAGCGCTCGGGACGGCACCTCTCGCTGTCGTATATCTCGGTGTTGACGTACATGGGGCAGAAGGCGGTGACGCCGATGTTAGGAGCAAAGTTGTCGGCATAATCCTTGATGCTCTCGGCGAGGCTGAGGACGGCGTGCTTGGAGGCTGTGTAGGCAGACTGGATGCGCAGGCCGGGCTGCAGGCTGCCGATAGAACCGGTGATGAGGAAGTAGGCCTCGGTGCCCTGCTCCTTCATGATGGGCACTACCTCGATGGCGTAGTAAGCCATGGCGAGGAAGTTGACGGAGGTGATCCACTGCCAGTCCTGAGGAGGAATGTTGACAAGGGTTCCTGCGCCGCCAACGCCGGCATTGCTGAAAAAGACGTCGATCTGGCCGAACTCGTTCATGATGCGCTTCACGCTCATGCGCACCTGCTCATACTCGGTGACGTCGACCTTGATTGCGACAACCTTGGGGGAACCGAGAGCTTCGCACTCCTTCTTGACGTCCTCAACGCGGTCGTCAATGTCGATAAGAGCGAGGCGCATACCCTGCTGGGCAGCATACTGAGCGAAAGCCTTGCCGATACCGCAAGCCGCACCGGTGATGCCTGCTACCTTGTTGGTCCAATCTTTCATTTTACAACACCCTTTCTGTTGAATGAGGTTTCCAACTTGGATGTGTTAATTATATTACAATCTTAAACCGCAGTCTTCGTTAAACCAAACAACATGAGCTGCTAAATTGTGATAAGGCAACAAACTTGTCCTGCCGATCGCGACTGAACCAGCGCTCCCACAGCTCCGTGCAGGGGGTTCAGAGGTCGAAATAGAACAGGTCTTCAAATTTCTTGTCCAGTGCGATGCAGAGTATCAGAGCGAGCTTGGCGGTTGGGCTGAACTGTCCGGTTTCAATGGAGCTTATCGTGTTCCTCGAGACGCCGACCATTTCGGCCAGAGCCGCCTGTGACAGCCCTTTTTCCTGCCGCGCCTCCTTCAAACGGTTTTTCAGTACCAGCCGCTCGCTCATATTTGCGCCCCGTACATATCGCAGACCGCGACCACAATAGCCAGCACCGTCGTGACCGCGCCTATGATCGCCAGAACCGCGTACACCTTTTTCCCGGACTGCCGCCACCCGGCGAAGGCCTCTCCGGTGAGCGACGCCACGAACATCGCCGTTACGCCGGCGTTCAGCTCGCTGGAGGTGATTACGCTGAAAAGTGCTATCACAACATACGCCGCGACAAACGCCGCTTTGCCCAGCAAATAGCCCTGGGCCTTTGCGTGCTTCGTACCCTCGTCCACGCCCAGCATGCCCTCTTGCCTGGCCTCTTTCAAAATCCTTTCCCTGTCCATGGTTAACTCCTCCGCTTGCCTTGCCAAGTTTACTTGGTGAGCACAAGATGCCATAGCCAAGTTTACTTGTCAACGCCGCTTGCAAAACTTTCTCTGCGCCCTGAGCGCCCGGCCCGGTGCGGGCGGCCTGCGCGCCGTCGCTTTGGCCTTGCTTTTTCGGGGAGCATCCTATATACTGTGTACGGGTCGGGAAGTTACAAATGTGCATCCCATGGGAGACGCGCGCTGCCGGCTCTATTTATGCGTATAGAGAGGATGACTCTTTGAATATCAGTCAGGATAAACGAAAGCGGCTGGCCTATGTGGCGCGCCGCTATTATCTGGAGGATCAGAGGCAGAACGACATAGCCCACGAGCTGGGCATATCCCGCCCGATGGTCAGCCGCCTGCTGGCGGAAGCGCGCGAGCTGGGCGTGGTCGAGATAACCGTCCATGACCCGGAGACCAAGGCGGCCAGACTGCTGGACAGGCTGAGGAGCATCAGCACCATCCAGGGCGGAGTGCTCGTCGAGGACAGCGGCGACAACGACGAGGTGAACCGTCTGCTCTCGCAGGGCGCGCTGCAGCTTTTGCAGCTTCTGGGCAGCAGGCGCCTCGGCGTCGGCTGGGGATACCTTATCGGTCAGATCGTGAGCTGGCTGGAGCAGAATCCCCAGGTGGACAGCACCGTCACGGATATATGCCCGCTGGTCGGGAACGCGAGCATCCCGGCCCGCAACTACCAGTCCAACGAGAACATACGCCTGATGGCGCAGCAGCTGGGCGCAACGCCGCACTTTCTCTATCTCCCGGCTCTCCCGGAGAGCCTGGAGGAGAAGGAGGTGCTCTGCTCGACCGAGGTGTACCGCCGTATCTACCGCGAGTGGGAGCTGCTGGACACGGCGCTGGTCAACATAGGCGACTACCCCTCCAGCCCCGACTTCGCCTCCCTGGTGCGCTACGGCAGCCTGCTGCAGCAGCGCAGAGCCTGCGGCAGAATGCTGATATACTACTTCAACGAGGACGGCTACGTCATACAGTCGGATCAGGACTTCGCCATACAGGTGCCGGTCGATGTGCTCAAGCGCTGCCCGAACATCATAGGCGTATGCTCCGCAAACACGAGCCACAAGGCCGTGCGCGGCGCGCTGAAGTCCGGCTTCTTCACTCAGATAGTCGCGCGCTCCGAGGTGATCGAGGAGCTTTTGGAACACTGATTAACATATGTAACCCCGCCCCGGAGATCCGAGCATCTCCGGGGGCGGGGTTTGTACTGTTCTGACAAGTGATTCGGCGGGTTTTTGTTCATTATAGGGGAATTGTCTTTGGCCATTGACATACGTAACCGAGTGTGATAACGTGTAGTTACGAATGTAACAAAGCTGCATCCGAGCATGGGCTGCCGATCGCCCGTGCCGGGAGAGGAGGTACAAAGCAGTGACCAAAGCCGAGTTCGCGCTCAGGCTGAAAAACGCCTGCGCGGCGGTCACCGCGGCCGAACAGGAGCTGAGCGACATAGACGCCCGCTTCGGAGACGCCGACCACGGCCTGACCATGAGCAAGATAGCCGGAGCGGTATCCGCCGCCGTCGAGGCGTCCGAGGGGGGCGTCAAGTCCATGCTGGACGACGCGGCCATGGCCGTCATGGAGCTCAACGGCGGCAGCGCCGTGCCGCTGTGGAACACCTGGCTGGACGGTATGCAGGAGTGCGCGCCGGACGGCGGGGAGATAGACGTCCCCGGCCTGAAGGCCGTGTTCAGCGGAGCGCTCGAGGCGCTGGAGGACATATCCGGCGCCAAAGTGGGCGACAAGACCATGATGGACGCGCTTGTACCCGCCACGGAGGCGATAGAAGCCTATGAGGGCGGCGATGAGGCCGGGCTGTTTGCCGCCGCCGCGGCCGCGGCCGAGGCCGGCGCGGACAACTCCAGGAACTTCGTATCCAAGTTCGGCAGGGCAAAGAGCTATGGGGAGCAGACCATAGGCACGCCCGACGCCGGGGCGGTGTCCATGGCATACTTTTTCCGCGGGCTCGCCGAGTGAAATAAAATACTGAACAGGTGGTATCGACTATGAAAATGAAGAAGTTTATCAACGCCCCCGAGACCATCACCGACGAGGAGCTTGTCGGCCTGGGTCTGGCCTATCCCGACATCCTGACCGTCGACGGGCATCTGGTTATAAGCAAGGATCTGGAGAATGCGGACCGCGTGACCATCGTCACCTACGGCGGCTCCGGGCACGAGCCCGCGCAGGCCGGCTTTGTCGGCAAGGGCATGCTGGACGTCCAGGCTGTGGGCGACATCTTTGCCGCGCCCAACGCCAAGCTGGTGTTCGAGGCCATGAAGCGCGCCGACAAGGGTCACGGCGTGCTGCTGCTGACGCTCAACTACGCCGGCGACCAGCTCGCGGGCAAGCAGGCCATAAAGCTGGCTCAGAAGGCCGGGCTCAACTTCCGCCAGGTCGTGACCGGCGAGGAAATACAGTACGACCCCAACGGCGAGGACAACAAGCGCGGCCTCGCGGGCGCGGTCGCCCTCTACCACGTCGCCGCCGCTGCCGCCCGCGAGGGCAAGAGCCTCGACGAGGTGGCGGAGATCGCCCAGCACTACGCCGACAACATGGCCTCCATCACCGTCAAGTCCACCGACGCCACGCACCCGCAGAACGGGATGCCCTTCGGCGACCTCGGCGAGACGGACATGATGGAGATAGGCGCCGGCCAGCACGGCGAGGGCGGCGGAGTGCGCGTGCCCATGATGTCCGCCAGGGACACCGTCGCCACCGTGGCCGGAGCGCTCAGCTCCAAGCTCGGCCTGACGGCCGGGGACAAGGCCTTCGTCATGATAAACGGCTGCGGCGCCACCACCATGATGGAGATGCTGGTGCTGTTCAAGGACACCGTTGAATTCCTGCGCGCCAAGGGCGTCGAGGTCGTGGCCAGCATGGTTGGAGAGATACTGACCGTGCAGGAGGCCGGCGGCTTCCAGATGAACATAGCCAAGTGGGACGACGAGACGCTCCGCCTGTGGAACACCTCCTGCCACACCCCCGCGTACAGCAAGGAGTAAGGCATGGCGGACAACATCGGAAACAAGGCCGCCCACAACTACCACCTGGACGTGCCCGCGGCTCAGGAGGGCTTTTACGTAAAAGGCGCCGCCAACTGTGATTTCGGCATGAAAAGCCGCCTCGCCCGCATCTTTAATCCCAAGTCCGGCAACACGGTCATGCTGGCCTTCGACCACGGCTACATCATGGGACCTACGTCCGGGCTGGAGCGCATCGACGTGGCGATACCGCCGCTGATACCCCATGTAGACGTGCTTATGGGCACGCGCGGCATCTTCCGCACCTGCATATCCCCGGCGGCGCGCGTGGCCAGGTGCGTGCGCGTGACGTATGACTCCACCGTGCTCTACGACGACATGTCCAACGGCGGGGGCATCGCCTGCGACATGGCCAACGCCATACGCACCGGCGCCGACTGCGTGGCGGTGCAGACCTTCATAGGCGCGCCGGGCGAGAGCCGCTCGCTGGAGCTGCTCGCCCGCACGGTCGACACGGCCACCGGTTACGGCATCCCGACGCTGGGTGTCGTCGCGGTGGGCAAGGACATGGAGCGAACCGAAAAGTTCTTCCTGCTGGCCACCCGCGTCCTGGCCGAAAACGGCGCCAACATAGTCAAGAGCTATTACTGCGACGGCTTTGAGCGCGTCGCGGCCGCCTGCCCGGTGCCCATAGTGATAGCCGGCGGCAAAAAGCTGCCCGAGCCCGACGCGCTGGAGATGGCGTACAAGGCCATACGCGACGGCGCGCACGGCGTGGACATGGGGCGCAACATCTTCCAGTCCGACTGCCCGGAGGGCATGGCTCAGGCCATAGGCAAGGTGGTGCATGAGGGCTACACGCCCGCCCAGGCCTTCGAGGTCTATCAGGAGATAAAGCACAGCAAATAGCCCTGCGCCGGGAGCCGGGCGGCACGTATGCCGCCGGCCGGTACAGGAGCATCTAGGAGGAGATACTTATGTCCGCTGAATACATGCACATCGGGATTCCAATCACCAATAAGAAGCCCGGTATGGTCCACAATGAGGGCGCGGGGTTCTGGGTCAGCAATGTGGACGACTACGACTACAGGATCGAGTACCTCAAATTTGAGGAGGGCACTCCATTCCCGGAGGTGCTCCACCGCAATCCGCACGTGGCGTATAAGGTAGACGACCTGCAAAAGTACATCGACGACGCCGATTCCGTCATATGCGGACCCATGGATGCAAACGAAAAGGGCGACAAGCTGGCCTTCGTCTGGAAGGACGGGGCTATCCTGGAGCTGTATATGGAAGCGTAACGCATGAATGTTGCCGGAGCAAGCCGATGGGCGGTGCTCCGGCAACGCTGTTGTATGTCCGCGCGCGGTGTGAGCGCGGCTCGCGCCGTGGCGGAGCCGGACGTCACAGGCTCTCCGCGAGCGCGGCTGCGCGCTCGACACCGTCTGTCTTGGCGATGTCGCCCTCGTTCAGCACGCCGGGGATGAGCACCTCGCCCGCCATGCGCCAGCCGAGAAGGGCGGCGGAGCGCTCGATGGGCACGCGCACGCCGTCGAGCACGCTCATGTCCTCCTCCTCGCAGCAGGCTATCAGCGCGCACTCCTTTCCGCCAACGTCCCTGCCCGCGACGCAGAAGGAGTAGAGCTTGTCTATAACGCACTTTATCTGCGCGGGGATGGAGTACCAGTACACGGGCATCGTGAACACGACGACGTCGGCGGCGAGTATGTCGGGCGCCATCGTGTTGAAGCCGTCGTCGAAGGTGCAGGCGTTCCCGGTGCTGAAGCAGGTCTGACATGCGCGGCAGCCGCCCAGCTCCATCTCCGCGGCGTCATAGCGCCTGACGCTGTGCCCCCTGGCCTCGGCGGCCTTGATGAAGGCCTCGGTCATGGCCTGACTGTTGCCGTTTTTGCGCGGGGAGCCTGTTATTACCACTATTTTCTTGCTCATTGCTCATTCCTCCTGCTTTAAAAGGCGGTTGACTTTCGCACCTTGTGATACTACAATCATAGCAGTAATATGTAATAATACAAGTACGCACATTTAAGTTATATACTTACCTAAAGGGAAGTGAAAGCATGACGAACCGCTGCATATCCGACGAGAGCCTGAGCACGACCGGCTTCAGCTACACGCTGTCGCTGATAAACGGCAAGTACAAGATGACGATACTCTACACGCTGATGGAGTTCGGCGTGGTGCGCTTCAACGAGATGAAGAAGTACATAGGCGGGATATCCTTCAAGACGCTCAGCTCCACGCTCAAGGAGCTGGAGAGCGACCGGCTGGTACACCGGGAGGAGTACCCGCAGATACCGCCGAAGGTGGAATACAGCCTGACCGAGCGCGGGAAGTCACTCATACCCATCCTGGACGCCATGTGCGAGTGGGGCGACCGCAACCGGCTGTGACGCCGGCGCAAACGAAAAAGCACCGATCTTCGGATCGGTGCTTTTTGCGCGCTTACCTTATTTCACGGCGGGCATGGCGGTTATTCGCTTTATGTCGGCGGGGGAGAGCTTTATGACGCGGCGGTCGTATGTTATGAGGCCGTTGAGCTCGTTCTCCACGTCGGTGAGCTGGGTGTAGATAGCGGCGGCCAGGCCGCTCATGCAGGCGGGGCGTATCTGCCCGTCGTAGAGCAGCGTCAGCGCGCGGCGGAACTTCTCCTGGCTGTCGAACTTCTTGTAGCCGAAGGGCTTGCCCGGCCAGGCGTGGCCGTCTATGGGCAGGGTGTAGCCGCCGAATTCGCTGAGCACGACGCAGCGGCCGAGCTTGTCCGGCTTGTGCTTGTAGTCGTCGAAGTACAGATGTATGCTGCGCAGCTCGCCGCTGCCCTGGTCGTGCCAGCCGCTGGTGCGGTCGAGGATGCGGGAGGAGTCCAGCTCGAGCACCGCCTCGGCGCACTTGTCCGAGTCGAACTGTCCCCAGCCCTCGTTGAATATGACCCAGGTCACGATGCTGGGGGCGTTATACAGGTGGGAGACCATGTCCAGCAGCTCCTCCCTGAACTCATCGCGCCCCTTTTCCTCGCGGCGGGCGAACTTGGAATACTTGTCGTCGCGGCTGTGGCTGCCGGTCAGCAGCGGCGCGCTGACGGTCAGCGCAGAGTAAGCTCCGCCGCCGTTGGGCATGTCCTGCCAGACCAGCATACCCAGCCGGTCGCAGTGGTAGTACCAGCGCAGAGGCTCCACCTTGACGTGCTTGCGCAGCATGTTGAAGCCCATCGTCTTGGCCGCGGCTATGTCGAAGGCCAGCGCCTCGTCGCTCGGCGCGGTGTAAAGTCCGTCCGGCCACCAGCCCTGGTCGAGCAGACCGTTCTGGAAATACGGCTTGCCGTTGAGCAGCAGCCGCTTGACTCCGTTTCTATCCTCGCCTATGCCCACGGAGCGCATGGCGAAATAGCTCTCCACCCGGTCGTCGCCCATCGCCAGCTCCAGCTTGTACAGATACGGCTCCTCCGGCGACCAGGCGCGCACCTCGCGCAGCTTCAGCAGCGCGGACGTGCCCGCCTCGAAGTCATAGGCGTCCCCGTCTATGACGGCGCGCACCGCCCCCTCGCCCATCACCAGCAGCTCCACGGAGCCGTCCTCCAGGTGCGGAGTTATGAACAGGGAGGAGATGTAGTTTTCCGGCACGCTTTCGCACCAGACGGTCTGCCAGATGCCGCTCACGGGACTGTACCAGATGCCGCCGGGCTTGAGCTTCTGCTTGCCGCGCGTGTGGTAAGAGCGGTCGGTGTCATCCGTCACGCGCACGACGAGGGTGTTTTCGCCCTCAAAGAGCAGGTCCGTTATGTCGGCCGAGAAGGGGAGGTAGCCGCCCGTGTGCGTGCAGGCGTCCATGCCGTTCACCCAGACGCGGGCGCACTGGTCGACCGCACCGAAGTGCAGCAGCACGCGCCCGACGTTGAAGTCCTCCGGCAGCGTGAACTCACGCCGGTACCAGAGGTACTCCCCCGGCTGCAGCACACGGCCTACGCCGGACAGCTCGCTCTCCAACGGGAAGGGGACTACTATATCCCCGTCATACTCCTCAGGCTCGGAGTTGAGAGTGGAAACGGCGTACTGCCAGATGCCGTTCAGATTCAGGAAGCTCTCGCGCCTGAGCTGCGGCCTGGGATATTCGGGCAGGGGGTGCTCGCGGTCGAGAGCCTCGCCCCATTTGGTTGTAAGCATGATCCGGCCTCCGTTTCTTGGCTTGGGTAGTCGTGGCTACTGGTCTATATTGTACACTAAACTTCCCGGTTTGCAAAGACGTGAATTTCACATCCCGGCATAGTGCACAAAGCGATAGTTAATTAACAAGCTAACAGATGCCGCAGAAAATGTAAAATTGAAGGCACATGACTGAAAAATAACAGTAATAGGTATTTAGAATTCATTTGTCAATCATTTCTCAAGCTTGTTAATAAAAAGTCTTGGAAAAATGGTGTTTTCACGTCATAATCGCTGGACACAAATTGACAAACGTGATACTATTATTTAGCTATGCAAAATCTGTGAGAGGTGATGCTCATGCCCTTTAAGTATTATGGCGGTGTTCATCCGGATTACGCGAAGACCGCCAGCAAGACGCCTGTACGGCCGATTGCACCGCCCAAGCAGGTCGTGCTTCCGATGGTACAGCACATCGGCGCGCCTGACCAGCCCACCGTCAAGGTGGGGGACACCGTCACTGTCGGCCAGCTCATCGGCTATAACGACGCGCCCGTCAGCGCGCCCGTGCATGCGACGGTCTCCGGCAAGGTAGTCGCCGTAGAGCCCAGACGTCACATGCTGGGCGACATGGTCATGTCCGTGGTCATCGAAAACGACTTCCAGGACACCCCCTGCGAGGATATGAAGCCGCTGACTGCCGAGCAGCTCAAGGACCCCGACGCCATAGTCCAGCGCATACGCGACGCCGGCGTTGTCGGCATGGGCGGCGCGATGTTCCCGACCGCGTTCAAGATCCAGGGCGCGCGCGGAAAGGTCGACACGCTCATCATCAACGGCGCCGAGTGCGAGCCGTATCTCTGCGGCGACCACCGCACCATGCTGGAGCACCCCGAGGAGCTGCTGAAAGGCATCGAGCTCGTGCGCATAGCCCACGGGCTTGACAAGTGCTACTACGGCATCGAAAAGAACAAGCAGGACGCGATCGATCTGCTCACCAGCCTTGACCCCGCCAAGTACGGCGTCGAGATAGTGCCCGAGGTGGTCAAGTACCCCCAGGGCGCCGAGAAGATGCAGGTCAAGGCCAACACCAACCGCGAGGTCAAGCCCGGCGGGCTGCCCAGCGGCGTGGGCTGCAACGTCGTGTCCACCTACACGGCCTATACCATTTACCGCGCGTGCTATGAGGGCGTGCCCTCCATCGAGCGCGTGGTAACCGTCGCCGGCGACTGCGTCAAGGAGGCTCAGAACCTGCTGGTGCGCTTCGGCACCCCGCTCGAGCACATCTTCGCCGAGGCCGGCGTGGACATGGACAGGGTCGAGCGTATCTGCATGGGCGGCCCCATGATGGGTATCTGCGTGGCCGACCCCACCGCCGGCTCCGTCAAGGGCGCCAGCGGCCTGCTGCTGTTCAGCAAGGACATGAACCGCGAGAGCGAGACGCCCACCTGCATCCGCTGCGGCAACTGCATCGCGCACTGTCCCATGAAGCTGGAGCCGATGTACATGTATATGTACGTCCAGAAGGGCGACCTCAAGAAGATGGAGGAGTACCACGTCATGGACTGCTTTGAGTGCGGCTCCTGCTCTTACGGCTGTCCCGGACGCCTGCCGCTTACCCACACCTTTAAGGTAGGCAAGGCCATGCTCAACGCACACCGCGCCGAGGAGCGCGCCAAGGCCGAGGCCGCCAAGGTCAACGCCGCCGTCGCCGCCGAAAAGGCTAAGATGGCAGCCGAGGCCGGAAAGGAGGCAAAGGCGTAATGGAAGAAAAGAAGCTCTTTAAAGTAACGTCGAACCCGATCGTCAGGACTCCCAGGAGCACTGACAAGATAATGCTCGACGTTATAATCGCGCTTGTGCCCGCGCTGGGCGTCGGCGCCTACATGTTCGGCATGAACGTCGCCATACTTCTCGTGGTGAACGTCGCCTGCTGCGTCATATTCGAGTGGGCTTACCGCAAGCTCATGAAGAAGAACACCAGCGTGGGCGACCTCTCCGCGGTCGTCACCGGCGTCCTGCTCACCTGCGTCATGCCCTCCGCCGCCCCCTGGTGGCTGGGCATAATCGGCTCGTTCTTCGCCATCATCGTCGTGAAGCAGCTTTACGGCGGCATCGGCAAGAACTTCCTGAACCCGGCTCTTGCCGCCCGCGCGTTCCTGTCCGCCGCCTATGCCGCGTACATGACCGCCTGGGCAGTTCCCAGCGTGATGCGCGACGTGGTGGTCGACGCGACCACGATGTCCACCCCGCTGAGCTATATGCACACCGGCGACGCGCTGCCCGAGTATTTCAACTTCCTCAACATGTTCCTCGGCGGCATCCCCGGCAGCATAGGCGAGGTCAGCGCCCTGGCTCTGCTTGTCGGCGCGGCCTATCTGCTCATCCGCAAGGTCATCACCTGGCGCATCCCGGTCACCTTTATCGGCACTGTCGCCGTGCTGACCCTCGTCTTCGGCAAGGAAGGCTACAGCAACGTCGACTGGATGCTCTACAACGTCCTCTCCGGCGGCCTGATCCTCGGCGCCTGCTTCATGGCGACCGACTACTCCACCAGCCCGGTCAACCTCAACGGACAGCTCATCTTCGGCGTAGGCTGCGGCGCGATAACCGTGCTGATACGTTACTTCGGCTCCTATCCCGAGGGCGTCAGCTACGCCATCCTCATCATGAACTGCTGCACCTGGGCGCTCGACAAGGCGACCCGTCCGCGCCAGTTCGGTATGAGCCGTGAGGACATCAAGGCCAAGAAGGCCGCGGCCAAGGCGGCCAAGAAAGCAGAGAAGGAGGGCGTGGCAGAATGACTGAAACCAAAAAGGCCAAGGGCGGCAACCAGATAGTCCGCCTGGCGCTCATCCTTTTCGTAGTAAGCGCCATCACCAGCGGCGTGCTCGGCCTCGTCAACATGCTCACCAAGGACACCATAGCGGCTCAGGAGGAAGCGGCGCGCGCCGAGGCCTACCAGGCCGTCCTCCCCTACGACGGGGATTACACCGACGTGACCTTTGACGAAGCCGCTTATCCGACCGTGGACAGCATCGTCCAGGCGGGCGACGCCGGCTGGGTCGTCGAGCTCACCTTCTCCGGCGCCCAGGGCTCCATCACTGCCGCCTTCGGCGTTGGCAGCGACTACACCATCACCGGAGCCAGCGTAATCGACCACGCGGAGACCTCCGGCCTCGGCGCCAAGATCACCGAGCAGAGCTTTACCGACAGCTTCATCGGTCAGAGCGAGGGCATGGCCGTCACCAAGGACGGCGGCACCATCGACACCATAACCGCCGCGACCATCTCGTCCCGCGCCATGGCCAACGCCGCCAACACGGCCATAGCCGCCGTTAAGTCACTGGGTTAAGGGGGGCTTACAATGAATCTGAAACAACAGTTTAAAGAGGGCCTCATTACCAACAACCCCGTTCTGGTACAGCGTATCGGCATGTGCTCCACCATGGCCATCACGACCACGCTGTTCAACGGCCTCGGTATGGGCATCTCCGTTCTGATCATCCTGACCTGCTGCAACGTGGCCATATCCGCGCTGCGCAAGGCCATCCCGAACGACATCCGTCTGGCCATCTTCGTCGTCGTCATCGCCGGCTTCGTCACCATCGTCGACCTGGTGCTGCAGGCGTACATACCTGCGTTGAGCGCGTCACTGGGCGTGTTCATACCGCTGATCGTCGTCAACTGCATCATCATCGGCCGTGCCGAGGCGTTCTGCCAGCACGAGCCCATCGGACCGAGCTTCTTTGACGGCATCTTCCAGGGCTTCGGCTACACCGTCGTCCTGGTCTGCATGTGCCTCATCCGTGAGCTGCTCGGCTCCGGCACCTTCGGCACCGGCATCTTCGAGATAGTCAACGGTGCGCTGAGGGTCACCTTCGACGGCTCCGCCGCCGGCATCCGCATCTTCCCCGAGGAGTTCGGCGCGACCATCCTGATAATGCCCTTCGGCGGCTTCCTCACGCTGGCCTGCCTGCTGGCTGCGATGCAGTACGCCCTGCGCAAGAGCGCGGAAAAGAAGGAGCGCCTTGCCCGCGAGGCCAAGGTTGAGATCCCGGCTCCCGTAGAGACCGCAAAGGAGGATGCTGAGTAATGGATTCTGTTTTTACCATCGCGCTTGGCGCGATTTTGATGAACAACTTCATCTTCTCGCAGTTCCTCGGCTGCTGCCCCTTCCTCGGCTGCTCGACCAAGGTCGACACCGCCGTCGGCATGGGCATCGCGGTTACCTTCGTCATGGGTCTGGCGAGCGCGCTGTGCTACGCGGTCAACCTCCTGCTCGTGGCGCTGGATCTCGGCTACATGAGCACCCTGGCCTTCATCCTGGTCATCGCCGTGCTCGTGCAGTTCGTCGAGATGTTCCTCAAGAAGACCGTCCCCAGCCTCTACACCGCGCTGGGCATCTACCTGCCGCTCATCACCACCAACTGCGCCGTGCTCGGCGTCGTGCTGCTGAACGTGCAGAACAACTACAACTTCATCGAGAGCGTCACCTACGGCATCACCGGCGGTCTGGGCTTCATGCTCGCCATCGTGCTTTTTGCCAGCGTGCGTGACCGCCTCCAGTTTGCCGACTACCCCGAGAGCTTTGACGGCTTCCCGATAGCTCTGACCACCGCCGGTCTGCTGGCGCTGGCCTTCATGGGCTTCTCCGGCATGAGCATTTCTTAAGGGGGTGCCGAGATGAATCCTGATATCATGAATATCATCTACGCCATACTTGTGCTGGGCGTGCTCGGCGCCATATTCGGCGGCCTGCTGGCCTTTGCTGCAAAGATATTCCACGTGGATGAGGACGAGCGCATCGGTCAGGTGCGCGAGTGCCTCGCCGGCGCCAACTGCGGCGGCTGCGGCTACGCCGGCTGCGACGCCTATGCGGCGGCCGTCGTTGCGGGCGAAGCTCCTCCCAACAAGTGCGGTCCCGGCGGCACCAAGACCGCTGCCGCCGTCGCTGCGATAATGGGTCTGGACGCCGTGCCTGAGGTCAAGTACGTGGCCTACGTGCCCTGCTCCGGCTCCTGCGGCACTGCCAAGGACTTCTTCGAGTACGAAGGACCCAAGGACTGCGTCGCCGCCATGCGCTTCGGCAACAAGGGACCGAAGGCCTGCCAGTTCTCCTGCATCGGCTTTGGCAACTGCGTGCGCGCCTGCCAGTTTGACGCCATGCACATCGAAAACGGCGTAGCCGTTGTCGACCGCGAGAAGTGCACCTCATGTATGGCCTGCGCCTCCGCCTGCCCCAAGCAGATCATCCAGAAGGTGCCCTACGAGCAGCGCGTGCTGGTCGGCTGCCGCAGCAACGACAAGGGCGCGCAGACCCGCAAGCTCTGCGACGCCGGCTGCATCGGCTGCATGAAGTGCCAGCGCGAGTGCCCGCACGAGGCCATCAAGGTCGTCAACAACCTGGCCGTCATCGACTACGACAAGTGCACCGGCTGCGGCCACTGCGCCGAGGTCTGCCCCAGGCAGATCATCCACCCGCAGAAGATATACGCTCAAGACTAAAATGAAAAGGCTCGAAAGAGCCTTTTCATTTTAAAGGGAAATTGTTAATCCCGCCCGACGTACACGCCGCCGGGCGGGATTTTATTGGAATTGTTCGCGCGGGGCGCGAATTCTGCCGAAGGCTTTTATTTTTGGTGCTGGATTGTACGTTTCGGGCATAGCCCGCTTGCGGGGGTCGCGGGCATGCTCTGCCGACGGACAGCAAGATTTTAGGTGCGCTGTGCGCGGGGTGGGGGACGTGGGTGCGATGAGTCGTAGCGCGCGGGCTCGCGGCTGAAGCCGCATCGCATCGGACGTGCGCTGTGCGCCTTAGACCTACCTTTTTCCCTTTGAACAACATCGTTTTTGCGCCCCCGCAAAAACACTTGATGCGTCTTGCGCGCATCAAGAGGGCGTACAACGTCCGACCGCGGGTGCAAACATCCGTCGCCACGCACGGCGGCGTGCAACCTACGACCAAACGCGGGAACGTCCGTCGCATCGACCGAGCCGGCGTCAATCGAACCAGCCGGGGGCGCCGGGGGTGGGGTAGAGGATGTCGCCGGCGGGGACGGTGGCAGTGCCGCCGCCGTGGTAGCTGATCTCCACGTCGCCGGCATCTGCCGCGACCGGGGCGGAGACGCTGACGCTGCCCCAGGAGGCTTCGCCGCCGGACACTTTCAGCGGGAAGGTGATGCTGCGCATATTCTCCGCCGTGTACTCGGTCACGCACTCCAGCGGCACCCAGCCCAGATTGGCCTCGCTGGCGTCACGCACGGAGCGGCGTATCAGCACCCACTGCTCAGGCGGCTCCGTGAGCTGGGCGTTGGCCTTAATCATGCACTGCGCCACCACCTCGGCGTACTCGTTTTCCATCGGGGCACTGCACTTGAAGCCGTACTCCACCGGCGAGGTGACGATGCCGTCGGGGCAGTTGACTATCACCTGCGCGTACTCCGGCTCCGCGTAGACCATGCTGTAATAAGCGTACTCGCCCAGCTGCGTCTGCGGGTTGGCCGCACTCTCCAGCGCCGCGGCCAACTCCTCCTCCAGCTCCGCGACCCTGGCCTCGAGCACCAGCACCTCAGAGCTTTGCTGCTCCGGCGAGACGTTTGGCGTGGGCGGCGGGATCTGCTCAGCGCCGCAGGCCGAGCAGCACAGCAGCGCCGAAATAAGAACGAAAACCGCCAATTTCTTCATACATTACTCCCCTTTCACCGTAATTATTCTCCGAATTCGTACACAAAGCAGACGCTTGCGCCGCGCTGCCTGTTCTCGCCTTCGCCCTCGAACTCGTATCCGCATACGGCAAAGGCGTCCTCGCCGTACCAGTAGCAGCGATTTTCGTTGATATCGTACTCACTTTTGCGCTCCACGCTGTAAAATCGTCCGGTTTCGCTGTCAATCACGGTGATGTTGCCGTAGTGTTCGCCGGGGCTGACGGTCACCAGGGCGAGCATCTTGCCGTCCGGGCTTGCCGAGGTGAGGACGTACGTCTGCGGCGCGTCCGGCAGCGTCAGACCGGGTATCTCCCGCCGCTCGCCGGTGACGAGGTCGAGCGCCGCGCACGCCCCGGAGCCGTCTTTCAGCAGCGCCAGGCTCGAGCCGGGCGTGGAGAAAAGCCCGGCCGTGCAGAGCGTGATGTCCTGCTGGGGCGTGGCGTCCAGGATGTTCCGCCGCTCCAGCGTGTCCGGGTCTATGCTCCACACGTGGACGCTGCGCTCGCTGCCCTGGCCGCTGTAGCCCAGGCAGATGATGTCGCTGTCCGTCAGGATGCAGCCGTCCACACTCTCGCCCGAGCAGGCGTCGAGGTCTATCAGCTCGCCGCGCCGGGCGTCGTACCAGTCATAGCACGCGTCCTCCATCCTTATCAGCGCCCCGCTCCCGTCCGGCGCGACCCAGCCGTCGGAAGACCAGTACGCGCTCAGCCCGGTTTCGCCCAGGACGTCGGCGTATTCGCCCGTCCTCAGGTCGAGCAGCACGGGACAGTAGCGCTCGGCGTCCACGATGCGCATCAGCAGCACGGCCTCGGGCGAGGAAAAGCGGCTGACCGGATTCCAGTCCAGCCAGAGCTGGCCGGGGTCGAACCACGTCAGGGCGCACACGCCGCCGTGCACGGCGTAGTCAAAGGTCAGGCGCACCTCCTCGCCCTGCACGATGAGCACCTCGTCAAAGCGCCGCGTCTCCAGCTGCACAAAGCCGCCGCCGTCCTCGACCCACACGTCCTCGCCGCCAAAGAAAAAGCCATAGCGCGGCACGGTGTCGGACTCCGGCGCGACGAAGTAGCTCGCCGTGACGCCGTCGCCCAGCTCCTCCGTGCCAGTGCGCACGGGCGTGCCCTGCGGCGAATACGCGCTGCCCACGGGGGAGGCGTACGGCGCGCCCTCGCTGTACTCCACGCCGAAAAAGCCCAGCAGCGCATCCCGCACAGGCTCACTGACGGCCATCGCGGTCAGGGTGCCCAGCACCAGCAGCGCGGCCGCCGCGGCCAGGCCGATGAGCGTGCGGCGCAGCGCCCGCCGCGGCTTTTTCCCCACGGGCGCAAGCAGGCCGAGCCGACGCGCGGCGCTGAGGACGTACTCGCCGTCTATGCCGCCCATGGCCTCAAACAGTATGTCCTCGCTCATATCAGACCCTCCCCGGCCAGGAAATCGCGCAGCTTGGCTCGCGTGCGGCTCAGGCGTGTGCGGATGCGCCCCTCGCTCCAGCCGAAGCGCTCTGCTATCTCCCCGTGCGGCGCGGCGAAGAAGTAGCGGCAGACGAAGATGTCGCGCTCCGTCTTGCCCAGCGTGCCGAGAAAGCGATTCAGCGCCTGCGCCAGCTCGGCGGCCTCGATGCGCTCCTCAACGCTGTCAGGAGAAGCGACGCACTCCGAAAGCTCGTCCAGGCAAAGCGCCGCCTCGCCGCCGCCGCGCTTGGCGCTCTCGCGCCGCCGCAGCCGGCCGAGGCTGATGTTCCGGACTATGCGCCCCAGGTATGCGCCCAGCGAGTCCGGACGTTTGGGCGGCATGGTCCGCCACGCGGCCAGGTACGTGTCGTTCACGCTCTCGTCGCTGTCTTCGCGCCCGGCGAGTATCCGGTACGCTATCGCATAGCAGTATCGGCCGTACTTCGCGTCCGTCTCGCGTATCGCGCCCTCGTCCCGCTGCCAGTACAGGTTCACTATCGCCGCGTCCTCCATTGCCTTGCCCCCTTTTTTGCGTATCTCTTACTTATATAGACACTTTTTCGCGGCGTTTGTTACACTGCCTGCTAAGATTTTCGCGAAAAAAAGCGGGAGCCTTATGGCTCCCGCGTGCGCGGCGTCAGTAATATATTTCCTCTCCGGCGTCCTCCTGCGCGGCGATGACAGCCACGCGCTCCGGGCTGATGAAATAGTTCAAGAACCATTCCTGCTCCACGTCCTGGGTGTTCAGACTGACGGCGAGGGTGGTGCCGTTGATTATCTCACGCGCTATATCCGCCTCGTCCTCGCTCGAATACTTCGCCGACTGTATCAGCCTGGCCTCGAGCGCCGCCGCGGTGGCGGGGAGCCAGCCGGTCTGCATCTGGTTGTCCGCGCTGTAGAGCGTGCTGAGGAAATCCCAGGCCGCGTCGGGGTCATCGCAGGCGGAGAAGATACCGAACACCATCTTCGGCTCATATATGCCCAGCGTTGTCGCGCCCGGGATGCCGACGGAGTAGTCGGAGCCGTCGTAGCCTCTCAGCCCAAAGCCAGGGTGGCCGTTGAGCCAGATGTCCATGTAAGCGGAGCCGTTCGAGGTGTTGTCCCTGTCCGGCTCCAGGGTGTGCACCACGCCGAGCACCTCTGAGCGCACGGCCTCGTCCGCAGAGCAGAGGTAGGAATAGAGCTGGTACTGGACGATGCCGTCGCGGCTGCGCCACGGGGAGAACAGCGTCGTGCCGGCGTTTGCGGCCAGCTGCGCCGCCTGCGTGAAGCTCGCGGGCTCCCCGTCGAGCGACCAGTGCAGCGCGCGGATGCTGAAGTCGAAGGGCAGATATCTGAGCTCGCCGTCATGGCTCAGAGCTTCGGCGAGATTCGGCGCGAGCTCCGTGTCCAGGTAGTCCGTCAGATCCAGGCTCGCGTCCCAGTACTCGCCGATGGGGCTGCTGATTACGCCGAAGAGTTCGTCCAGCAGGTACATGTCCACCTGAGTACCTTCGTCGACTGCGTCAAGGATCTGATTCGGATAATCGAAGTACACCAGCTCGACCGTCTTAGCCGGGTTTGTGTCGTTGTAGTCCTCCACCACTCCGCGGAAACTCAGCGCGGACGCGCTCTGGCGGCACACGCCCAGCACCAGCGTGTTTGCCTCCTGCTCAGGAGTGGACTCCGGCGTCTGCGTGGGGGAAACCTCGCCGCCGCAGCCGGTGAGCGCCAAAACCATCGCGAGTGCCAGCGCCGCGCTGAACACGCGCTTGAACATCATTCCTGTCATGACGATACCTCCCAAGTATTTGTTAGCTACAATTTAACCCGGGGTTGTATCAGAGTTGTATCAAAGTTGCATCAATTAAGGGAAATTTTACGCAAAAATGTGCAAATTCCCTGGAAAAAAAACGCTGAGGAGGGAGACCCTACCTCAGCGCTTTTTTGAGCCTTGATTTCAGCAGCAGAGCCGCCAGCACTCCCGCGGCCGCGGCCACAGCGGCGCTGTTCAGCCAGATGCCGTTCAGCCCCAGCGGCCACAGCAGCGCTATGAACGCGGCGGGCAGCAGCAGAGCCACGGAGACGGATATGACCGCCGCCGCGCCGGACTGTCCCAGCGCCGAGAGGTAGCTCTGGCAGGCAAAGCTCACCCAGCGCGTGATGAAGGTCAGCGCGTACAGCCGCAGCGCCGTGACGCTCATCTCCAGCACGTCCTGCGCGTCGCCCACGAACAGCCGCGACGTAGTCTCCGGGAAGGCCAGCAGCAGTCCGGCCGCGAGCAGCGACACCACGGCGCAGGCGACGAAGCAGCAGCGCTCCAGGCCGCGCACCCGGTCAAAGTTGCGCGCGCCGAGGTTGTAGCTGACGGCGGGCTGAAGCGAGTCGCACACGCCGTACATGACGGGCAGCACCAGGCTCTCGGCGTACATCATCACGCCGTAGACGCTGACCGCCGTCTCGCCGCCCAGGGCGAGCAGCAGCGCGTTCATGACTATGGCGATCAGCCGGCCGGCGACGTTGTTCAAAAACGTTGGGCTGCCGCAGGCCGCTATGCGCTTGAGCAGCGCGCCCGTAAAGCGCGGCCGCACAAAGCGCAGTTGCATCTTCCCGCGCAGGAAGGGCCACAGCGCCAGCAGCGCGCACACGGCCATGCCCACGCTGTTGGCCAGAGCCGCCGCCCAGACGCCCCAGTGCAGCACGCCGAGGAACACGTACTCGCACCCGGCGCACAGCACGCTCATGAGTATGTTCAGCAGCATGCTCTGCCGCACCCTGCCGCAGATGCGCAGATAGTTGTCCATTGCAAAGACTATGCTGGTCAGCGGCGAGCATATCACATAGGTGCGCAGGTACGCCGTGGCGTCCGCCGCCAGCTGCCCCTCCGCGCCCATCATGGCCACCAGCTCGGGGGCGAGGACATAGAACAAAAGCCCCATCAGCGTGCCTGAGACCTCTATCGTCAGCACCGCGCATGTGAATGCGTTGTTGGCCTCGGCGTCGCTGCGCCGCCCGAGACTGATGGAGATCGGCACCGCCGAGCCGACGCCGACGAGGTCTGCCAGCGAGAAGTTTATGAAGACCAGGGGCAGAGCCAGGTTGACCGCCGCGAAGGCCGTCTCACCCAGCAGGTTGCCCACGAGTATTCCGTCTATCAGATAGTACAGCGAGGATGCCAGCATACTGACCGTCCCCGGCAGAGCCGCAATAAAAAACAGACGCCGGACCGGTGTCTGCGCATAAAAGGCCTTGAGCTCCATCTCTCTCCTCCCCGTTGCATGAAGAACCTCACCCAGTGTACATGATGCCCTCTGCTCTGTCAATATGGAAAGCGTGCTTGACATACGCGCGCACATGTGTTATGCTCATTATGGAAAGCATGCTTTACATTTTAGGAGGCGGGACGTGAAAAACAGACTTGAGGAGCTGCGCCGCGAGCGCGGCATAAATCAGGAGGAGCTGGCGCGCGCCCTGCGCGTGTCGCGCCAGACGATAGGCTCGCTGGAGAACGGGCGCTACAACCCGTCCATCACCCTGGCCTTTAAGATCGCGAGATACTTCGCCCTTAGCATAGAGGAGGTATTTATCTATGAAGAAAGCGACGAATAAGACGAAGCTGTGGTACTTGGGCTACGCCGTCTGCGCCGTCATACTGCTGCTGATAGCGTTCGCCGATCTCCCGAGGGAGGCGGACATCGGCCTCTCCTGCGCCTTCGGCGCCATTTTCGGCGTGAGCTACTCCCAGCTCTGGTATGACAGGCAGGTGCGCAAAGACCCCGACTTTGAAGTCGAGGTCGAGGATGAGCGCAACGTGCAGATAAAGTACCGCGCGGGCTATCTCACCTGCGGCATAGACTGGCTGCTGCTGAGCGCCGCGACGGTGGCGTTCATCATCCTGGACTACACGGTGCCGGCAATCATCACCGGCGTAATACTGGTCATGCAGCCCGTAATACTCATAGTTGCGAGCAATCTGGTGGGGAAAAAGCTGTAGTGTACCGCCCTACTCGGCGCGGATGTACTCCAGCAGCGGCTGCAGCTGTTCGGCGCTGACCCAGTCGCGCTTCTGCCCCATGGCCGCGAGCAGCTCGCGCATCCACGGCTCGGTCTGCTCCGGCTGCCTGGCCACCATCTTCTGCAGCAGCTTGCACATCGTGCGGTCTTTGAAGCTCATGACGCTCTCGTCCCAGGCGCCGCGCGCGTAAAAGAGCGGCACGTTCTCGGGAAGACCCTTGCACCGCTCTCTGAGCGCGGCGAGGGCCTTCCCGTCATACGGCGACGCGCCGACGCACAGCAGCGCGGTGCGCCGTCCCTCAAGCGCGGGCAGGAGCTTTGCAAACTTGCTCCAGCCGGCCACGCCTCCGGCGTATATGCCCCCGGCGAATATGACCGCGCCGCAGCCCTCGGCGGGCTTCGCCCCGGCGGCGTCAATGTCCGCCGGCTCGCAGCCCAGCTCCTGCCCGAGCATGGCGGCGTAGCGCGCGGTGGAACCGTATTTGGACTTGTAGAGTATGAGCGTCTTCACTTTTCTTCCTCCCCTTTGAGCGTAAGAGCTTCGAGTTTGTCCAGTCCGGCGTACATCCTCATCATGAGTTCAAACAGCGTGCGCACCTCGTCCTCGCTGTAGACCGAAAAGAGTGTGCCCAGCTCGCCTGCGTACTGCGGGAACTCGGTGCGGAAATACTCCTCCGCCGTCTCCGTGGGCACAAGCGTCAGCGCCCTGGCGTCGTACTGAGAGCGGCACAGCCGCGCGAAGCCCTTTTGCTCCAGCGAGAGCGCCAGCTTCTTCACGTTCTGGCGCGAGCAGCCCAGCAGCTTCCCCAGCTCGGTCAGCGTCAGCGGCTCGGCCGACTGGCGCGCGATGCTCAGCAGCATGAACTGCCGCAGCGTCAGGCGCGGTATCCTGTGGTCAAAGAGCGTCTGCAGCCTGTTCGCCGCGATGAAGAGCGTGCTGAATATCGCCTTGCACCGCTCGCTCGTCCCGGCGGAGTACCTCTCCGCAAGCTCGGATATCTCCATGCCTATGCCTCCATGCGTAACTTATTACCTATAGTATAGCAACAAGTTACGCATCTGTCAACAAAAATCCGGAGCGCTACAGCGCTCCGGATTTGACTTCCGGGTAAGGCTAACGCCGGTCAAAAGGCCTCGTATATGAACGCGCCGTGACCGGTGAAATAGCTGAGCACCAGCAGCAGCATCACCGCGTAGGCGATGACCTGTATCACCTGCCCTGCGGGCGTGGCGTTCAGCCAGGTCTTTATCTTTTTCATGAGAGCAGCCATTCGTCAAGCACCTCCGTAAACTGCACGGCGCCGTAGGTGTACTCCATGTGGCCCGTGTCGTGGAAACACTCCGCGCCCAGCGCGTCCGTCATGTCGTAGAACTCCACCCACGCGCTCTCGCAGACCTCGCGCGCGGCCTCGCGCACCTCGACGTCCACGCTGTCCAGCTCCACCGCCGGGTTCTCCGGCAGCCAGAGCGCGCGTACGCGGATGCCGTTTTCCTCGCAGAAGGCGAAGACCTCGTTCAGCGCCGCCAGGTTCTCCTGGAAGTCGGCGAGGCCGCCGGTAAGGTAGAGGTCGTGGAGCTTGACCACGCGCTCCTCCAGCTCGGCCTGGCTCATCTGGCCGTAGTAATAGGCCTTGGTCTGCGTCAGCCACTGCTTGGTGCGGAACTCGCCGCCGCGTATCAGCGCGTTGAAGGTGTCGGTGATAAGCCCCGCGATGCGGTCGCGCTGGAAGTAGAAGTACGGCTCGTACCACTTGCGGTGCCACTCATAGGTGGGGTTGGTGTCCATTATGTCGCTCAGCGCGCCCCAGTTGAGGGCCAGCACCAGCTCGCTGCCGACGGTTATGTGTCCGCCCTCTAGTATCTCGACGAGGTCGGTGATGGTGGCGTAGTCCATGCCCATGTTGACGTAGCCGCTCTCGCTTATGTCCTCGCGGTAGCCGCTCGTCAGCTCGCTGGAGCCGTAGATGACCTTGTCCCAGACCTCCTCGGGGTGCTCGCGCTGCGTCAGCTCAAAGTCGTCCAGCCAAAAGTAGCCGCTGTCGCGCACCCAGTACGACTGCGCCAGCGCGAAGTCGAGGACGAAGGCCAGCACCAGCACGCAGGCGATGAGGCCGCCCTTCTTCATGAAGCTCGCAAATTTCACTCCGCGCACCCCCTTACAGCGTTATGAAGCCGCGCAGCACGTTGGCAAGCTGCGTGGCGTCCAGCGTGTAGAAGATGGTCGTTATCGAGAACAGCAGCACGACTATGGCGCGGCGGAAGAACAGATAGGGCTTGCTTGCCTTGCGCGATACGGTCGTGATGCCGCAGAGGTTCTCGACGGCGAGGATGACGCCGTTGAACAGACCCTCGATTACAAAGTGCGCCGTGAACCCGTGCCACAGACCCATGACCAGCATGGTGCCGAAGCCTATGAACGCGCCCTGGTACTTCGTGAGACGCTTGCCGTTGAGCACGACGAAGATGTGCTCGCGTATCCAGTCGGTCAGCGAGACGTGCCAGTTGCGCCAGAACTGCGTCATGCTCGCGGCCTTCAGCGGCTTTTTGAAGTTCTCCGGCACCTTCAGACCCATGAAGCCGCCCATCGCTATGGCGATGTCGGCGTAGCCGCTCATGTCCAGCCAAAAGAGGAAGTAGCTCACCAGGCAGGCGGCCAGCGACCACCAGGGGCGCGGCGAGGCCGCCGCGATACGCGTGAGCAGCGTGGTGACCAGGGACATGACCACGACCTTCTTGAAGTAGCCGAGTATCAGCCGCTTGAAGTCGCGCGTCACGCTCTCGCCAGTGATGGGCATGGGATTATTCAGCGACGCGGAGAAGTCGCGGTAGCGCAGTATAGGCCCGGCGGTGATGACCGGGAAGAACAGCATGTAGTTGGCGTAGGTGATAAGAGGCACGCGCTCGCCCGTGTAGTGCACGAAGTACACGGCGTCTATGGCCTTGAGCATGTTGTAGGCTATGCCGGTCAGGGCAAAGAGCAGCGGCAGCTCGGGCATGAGGTCGCGCAGGCGTATGTAGAAGAACGGCACGGCGCAGACAAGGCAGCAGAGCACGAAGAAAAAGCTCTTGGCGCGCTTGAACTTGTCCACCGCGTTGACTATCACCCAGGTCACCAGCGTGTAGCCGAGGTAGAACACGGCCAGCCACTCGCTGACGTAGGCGATCAACGCCAGGTCGAGTATGACCAGAAAGCGGTCAAACTTGGCCTGCGACCAGTATTTGCGCGCGATAAAAGAGCCGAGCGACCACAGCAGCGTCGCCGCCAGCAGCCGCACGGCTATGTCGACTTCCAGGAACCACATCCCTCAGCAAAGCCCCTTCTTGCGGCCTATCACGGCGGCGATCTCGTTGACGGTGTTCATGGGGTAGAGCGTGATGTCCTTCTGCGAGATCTCCACGCCGAAGGTCTGCTCGGCGAACATGATGGTCTCCACCGCGCCCATCGAGTCCATGAATCCGGTGTCGAACAGGTTGACGTCCAGGTCGTACTCCGGGTCGTCGCCGACGTCGCAGCGCTCGCGTATGAATTCGTCCAGCTTGGCGATTATCTCGTCCATTGTATCTTCCTCCGGTGTCGTCTTTTTCAGGCGCGGCCACCCGCGCGGGGACATTATATCACAGTGCATGGGAATATGCGAGAAAAAACTATTCGTCCCCGGATGGGTGGGTGAGCGGCCGCGCTCGGCGGGGATAGTGCAACCCAGGGCGGGTTGCAGACCTCCTGGGGGGCTTTCTTTGGTCTTGGCCAAAGAAAGTCCCCCAGACCCCGAAAG
>ENA-OWPP01000392-OWPP01000392.1-human-gut-metagenome-genome-assembly--contig:-NODE-392-length-51836-cov-3.472490_pt1 | contig 51836 bp, 42 predicted proteins | sample MGYA00248265_ERZ651848 | MGnify/ENA primary metagenome ERZ651848 (study PRJEB26924, sample SAMEA4378233) | human gut metagenome | biome: human gut; feature: human-associated habitat; material: faeces...
TATACGCAGACTGCCGTGCGCTCCGAACCATGACGTTCGGGCCAACGCAGACATGCCGTGCAATATGGAAGGCCCGCCTATGCCACACCAGAAAGCCATCGAACGCAAAGCCCTGATCGTGGGCATCGTCATCAACATCCTGCAGGTGCTCGCAGGCATGGCCGTGTTCTTCATGACCGGTCTGAAGGCCATGTTCCTGGACTTCTCCTTCACCGCCATCTCCGTGCTGTCCGGCCTCATCGCCGCATACCTGTCGTCGCGCACCGTGCGCACCACCGAGCGCTTCCCCAATGGCATGTTCGCTCTGGAACCGATATACGCCATCTGCAAGGCGATGCTGACGATGTCGCTGCTGCTCTTCTCTCTCGTCGATGTGACGCGCGTCGCCTATGACTATTTCGTGCTTGGGCAGGGCGGGCGCATCGAGACCGGGCCCGTGGTGATTTACGAGATCCTGACCGTGGCCGTCTGCCTAGGACTGTACCTGTATTACCGGCGCGAGAACCGGCGCATCCGCAATTCCAGCACGATGCTGACCGCGGAGTGCAAGAGCACGCTGGTCGACGGTTCGATGTCGTTCGGCATCGGTGTGGTGGCCGTGTTCCTGTGGTTCCTGCCGGCTGGTGGCCCTCTGGATTTCCTGCATTACACCGGTGATTTCTTCATCACCGTCGCACTGGTGCTGCTCACGATCAAGGAGCCGTTCGGTGTGCTCAAGGACGCGTTCGTGGAACTGGTCGGCGGAGTGCATGACGACGATGCGACGAACGCGTTTGTGGAGTCGGCGGCGCAGCGGCATCTGCCGCAGAACACCGATTACGAGCAGGTACTGGTGTTCAAGACCGGCATGAACTATACGGTTGATGTGTATCTGAGCGGTATCGGGCAGAGCATTGACGTTGAGGATCTGGTGGAGTGCAAGCGAGACTTGGAGAAGGAGCTGACCAAGCGGCTGCATATCGTGGATGTCGATTTCGTGTTCGATTAAGGAGCGTAACAGGATCGGATGATCATGACTGTCCCGCGATGATGCCGGGGCGTTCCTGCTCGGTATCTGATTGCATTTGCTGGCATAATGCCAGCGACAATGCTGGGCTGCTACCGGCGCTTTCACCGTCACAACATGCTCCGATCGCATAACCGTAACCAGTTGAGCCCCGCTTGGGGGGGGCGGGGCTCAACATAACGGATCACACAGTGTCGGGGAGGATTACTTCAAACTCCACGTGCTGCCTTGCGGGCCGTCCTCGATGGCGATGCCGGCGGCACCCAGCGCGTCGCGAATCGCGTCCGCCTTGGCGAAGTCGCGGGACTTGCGCGCTTCGGCGCGGGCGTTCAGCTGCTCCGTGATCAGGGCGTCCAGCACATCATGCTCGCGGCTCTCGCCGTTGCCGTCCGCGCCTGCGGCACCGGCCCACGGCTCGGCCAGCGGATCCAGTCCCAGCGCATCCAGCATCGCCCGCACCGCGACCAGGGCGCTGCGCACCTCGGCGCGGGCCGCATCGCCGTCGGCACGGTCATCCAGCTTGCTCAGCAGCGTGTTGCCGTTGCGAATCGCGGTGAAGATCGCCGCCGTGGCGCCGGAGACGTTCACGTCGTCATTCATCGCGGAGACGAAATCGGCGGGAAGATCATCGGCGCTGACCCCGGCGATCTCGGCGCGCTCGGGCTGCTCGCCCAAAGCCACGCCGGCGCGCTCGATGAAGTTCATGATGCGTTCGTATGCGGCCTGGGCCTCGACCAGTGCTTGGTCGGACCATTCGAGCATCGAACGGTACTGCACGGAGCCGAGCGCATAGCGCACCACCCATGCGGAGTGCTCGGCCAGCACACTCGGCACGGACAGGCCGGTGCCCAGCGACTTCGACATCTTCTCGCCCTTGGCGGTCACCCACGCCGAATGCATCCAGCGTGCGGCCGACTCGTATCCGGCGGCACGCGTCTGCGCCATCTCGTTCTCGTGATGGGGGAAGCGCAGGTCCAGTCCGCCGCCGTGGATGTCGAACATGCCGTCCAGATACCGGTGGCTCATGGCCGAGCATTCGATGTGCCAGCCGGGGCGGCCCACGCCGAACGGCGTCGACCAGCGCGCGTCCTGCGGGTCGGTGGGCTTCGGCGCCTTCCACAGCGCGAAATCGCGCGGATCGTGCTTGTCGGGGGATGCGTCGGCGGGGTCGATCGGATTGTACTTGTCGTCGCCGGCCGCATCCACGGACGGGCCCATGCGGTCAGCCACGGCGGCGGCCTCGTCGGCCTCGGCGGCACCCTGCTTCTGATGGGTCAGCTCGCCGTAATGCGGCCAGCTCGCCACGTCGAAATACACGTTGCCGGTCGGCTTGCCATCCGCGTCATAAACTACGTAGCCGTGACCGTTGTCGATGATGCGGCGGATCAGGTCGATCATGTCGATCATATGCCCGGTCGCGCGGGGCTCATACGTCGGCGGCAGCACGCCAAGCGTGTCATACGCCTGCGTGAACTCCCGCTCGTAGAAGTACGCGCGCGCCCACCACTGCTGGCCTGCCGCGGCCGCCTTGTCGAGGATTTTGTCGTCGATATCGGTCACGTTGCGCACGAACGTGACCTGATATCCCAGCCGCAGCATCCATCGCCGCACCACATCGAACGCGACGGCCGCTCGGATATGGCCGATGTGCGGGGAGCTCTGCACGGTGGCGCCGCACACGTAGATCCCCACCTGGCCGGGCTTGATCGGGGTGAAACGCGAGACCGTGTGCGAAGCCGTGTCATACAGCTTCAGGCCGGCCGCGGCGCGCGCCACGCCGGCGTTCTCGGAAGTGTTGGAATTCTGCGGTTCTGAGGCTTGTGTCATAATGTCGAGCGTATTCGCGTTATACGACAAACCGCCAGACAAACCACCCGGCAAATGTGATTGCGCGGCCGCCCGGGCGCGGCTGGAAATACAAAAGATGAAGAAACGGTGTGCAAAGTTTACGTAGGTGATGCAACAATGGAGTTATGACGCAATCGCAAGTGCTTATCGTGCAGCACGTCCCGTGGGAGAAGCCGGGGCGCATCCTGGACAACCTGGACGACCTGAACATGTCGTCCACGGTGGTGAACATCGCCAAGGAAAAGAAGCCCGATCTGCCTGACTTCGCGCAGGTCGCCGGACTGGTGATTATGGGCGGTCCGATGGGCGCGCTGGATTATGACAAGTATCCCGGTCTCAAGGTCGAGGCGAAACTGGTCAAGGCGGCCATCAGCGTCGGCAAGCCGGTGCTGGGCGTGTGCCTCGGCCATCAGATCATCGCCACCGCGCTGGGCGGCAAACTCAGCCGTGGCGAGTCGCCGGAAATCGGGTTCGCGCCGATCAAGCGCGTTGACAAGCACAATTACTTCTCGATGTGGAACAAGCAGATCGACGTGCTGCACTGGCACAACGACGTGGTGGGGCTTCCCGCCGGCGCCCAGCTGCTGGCGCGGTCCGAGCACACCAAGGTGCAGGCGTTCCGCATCGGCTCGGCGCTGGGCATGCAGTTCCATCTCGAAGTGACGCCGACGTTGCTGGAGGAATGGCTGGATGAGTCCTCGATGGTCAAGGACCTCAAGGCGGTGGGCGGATCGAAGTCGCAGCTGCGCGAAGCGTTCGCCGAATATAATCCGCGTCTGCAGCCGTTGGCCGAGCAGGTGTTCGGCGGATTCGCCGCCCGCTGCAACACCTACGCCCAATCCCTGCGCTAGCGAACTGCGAGTTCGCCCCCGCCAGTGGGGGCGAACATGACGAGCCAGCGGGGGCGTATGGTGGTTCGGACGTTGATGCCCACCGCTGACGCTACATTGGTGAATCATGCCGACTTATGACCTTGGACTGGAACACGTTTCACTCGCCTTCGCCACCAAAACCATCTTCACCGATGTGACGCAGGGCGTATTCGAGGGCGATCGCATCGGCATCGTCGGCCGCAACGGCGACGGCAAATCCACGCTGCTGCACCTGTTCAAAGGCACTCAGGAGCCGGATTCCGGGCGAGTCACCAAGCGCGGCGGACTGACGTTCGGCATGCTCGACCAGCGCGACCCGCTGGACGACGACGCCACCGTGCGCGCGGCCGCGCTGGAAGGCCGCGAGGATTACGAGTGGGCCGCCGACAACAAGTCGCGCGAGATCGTCGAGGCGCTGCTGGGCGGCATCAACCTCAACGCCCGCGTCGGCTCGCTGTCCGGAGGCCAGCGACGCCGCGCCGACCTGGCCCGGCTGCTGCTCAAGGATTGGGACATCCTCGCGCTCGACGAGCCCACCAACCATCTGGACGTCGTGACGATCCACTGGCTTGCCGAACATCTCAAGAACCGCTGGTCGAAAGGGCAGGGAGCACTGCTGCTCGTCACCCACGACCGCTGGTTCCTCGACGAGGTGTGCGAGTCGATGTGGGAGGTCCACGACGGCGTGATCGACCCGTTCGAAGGCGGCTACTCCGCATACATGCTGCAGCGCGTGGAGCGCGACCGACAGGCCGATGTGCGAGAGACGAAGCGCCGCAACCTCGCGCGCAAGGAGCTCGCCTGGCTGTCGCGCGGCGCCCGCGCCCGCTCCACCAAGCAGAAGTTCCATGTCAAGGCCGCGCGGGAGCTCATCGCCGACGTGCCGCCCATGCGCAACGCCGTCGAACTCAAGCAGATGGCCACGTCGCGCCTGGGCAAGCAGGTCGTCGACCTGATCGACGTCACGCAGATCTTCGCGAAAAGCCAAGGCGAGCAGCCGGTCACGCCGACCGACGACACGGCGGCGGATCAGGCCCCCACCTCCTCCTCTCAGATCGATATCGTCCCCTCCCTATACTCGGAGCCGCGCGTGACCGGTTCCGTCGAAGTCGCCGTCGACACGCTCGCCGACCCGCGTCTCGTGGACGCCGGCGTGCCGGAATCCATCCAGGCCGCAGCGGAAGCCAAGGCGAAGGCGGAGGCGCTCGCGGAACGTAAGGGTGTCACGGAGGAGTCGGTCGCGCCGCAGGTCACCTCCGCGGCGCAGAAGATCACCGTCGCCGGTCGCAAGATTCTCGACGACGTGACCTGGCTGATCGGCCCCGGTGACCGTTTCGGCATCGTCGGCGCGAACGGCGCCGGCAAATCCACGTTGCTCAAGCTCATCGACGGCACGCTCACGCCGACAGCCGGGCATGTCAACATCGGCAAGACCGTGAAGTTCGCGGTGCTTTCGCAGCGGCTCGATGAGCTGGAGAAACTCGGCAAATACAAGATCAAGGAAGTACTGTCCCGCTACAAGCCCAGCTATATCGTCGACGGCAAGGAAGTCACGCCCGGTCAGCTGATGGAACGGCTCGGCTTTGAATCCGCGCAGCTGATGACGCCGATCCGCGACCTGTCGGGCGGACAGAAGCGCCGCATGCAGCTGCTGCTGATCCTGCTGGATGAGCCGAACGTGCTCATCATGGACGAGCCCGGCAACGACCTCGACACCGATATGCTCGCCGTCATGGAGGATCTGCTCGACACGTGGCCGGGCACGCTGATCGTCGTCAGCCACGACCGGTACCTGCTGGAGCGCGTCACCGACCAGCAGTTCGCACTGATCGGCGGTAAGGTGCGGCATCTGCCCGGTGGCGTCGACGATTATCTCGACATGATCGAAAAAGCGAAGACCGCAGCGCCGGCAGGCGTATCGGCTTCGCAGAAGGAGCCGGCCGACTCCGGCGTCACTGCCACGGCGGACGACGCCCCCAAGCTCAGCGGCAAGGAATTCCGCGAGACCAGCAAGCGCATCTCCGCCATCGAGCGCAAGCTCGCAAAGCTGGAGGAGCAGAAGACCGCGCTCGAAGCGGATATGGCCGCCCATGATCCGAGCGACTATGAGGGGCTGAACAAGCTCAACGGGCAGCTTCAGGCCGTCTCCGACGAGTCCGGCGCCTTGGAGGCCGAATGGATGGAATTGTCCGAAAAACTGGAGTAATCGCCGCGCGCGGCGCGCGACCTTACTTCATCATCTCTTCATAGATGCGCTTGCAGTCCGGGCAGACGGGGTATTGCGACGGGTCGTGCTTCGGCACCCAGATCTTGCCGCACAGCGCGACCACGGGCCGGCCGGTGAGCTTCGATTCGGCGATGCGATCGCGCGACACATAGTGCGCGAACCGGTCGGCGTCGCCATTGTCGGAACGGTCGGTCTGCTCCTCGGTTTCCGGACGCTCCAGCACCGCCGTCCCCGTGCCCTGGTCCGGGGTGGACAGCGGCGACACCGGATCCGCGAGATCCGCGGCGATCCCTCCTGCGACGGCGGATGTCGGCTTTAGCTGTGTTGACGGTTCAGATGACATTTCGACTCCATTCCTTCATCCATGACGACATCATAGCGGCGGATGGCCGGCCTGTCTTCCACCGGCATGGATTCATGATAATGCTCGCATGCTACCGCTGCATGTCCGGCGTCTGAGCCCCGGCTCGCTCGTATACGGACTGTCCGGCGATTCGCGGTAGGCTATGCATATGACTATCGCAGTATGCCCAGGATCGTATGACCCCGTGACCGCGGGACATTTGGATGTCATTGAGCGGTGCGCCCGTTTTTTTGACGAAGTGCACGTGGTCGTGGCCGTGAACGCCGCGAAGACCCCGATGTTCCCGGCGCATACGCGAGTGGATATCATTCGTCAGGCGCTCGACCACGACGGATTCCCCGATGTCAAGGTCGCGTCCACGACCGGCCTGATCACCGACTACTGCAAGGATATCGGTGCCACCGTCATCGTCAAGGGCCTGCGGCAGAACGGCGATTACGAGGCGGAGCTGGGCATGGCCCTGGTCAATCGCAAGCTCGCAGAGGTGGAGACGCTGTTCCTGCCGGCCGACCCGGTGCTTGAGCATATTTCCAGCTCCATCGTCAAGGACGTCGCCCGGCATGGCGGCGACGTGACCGGCATGGTGCCTGATGGCGTGGTGCCGATGCTGGACGAGGCGTTGAGCCATGAGCGTGGCGAGTGACGTCGCGACGCGAATCCCATATGATATTGTCTGGGTTTTCCGGTCGCTGATACGTGACCGGAATAAAAGTAAAGAGATGCAGCATGGATGAATCAACGAACGATGGCATCGTCAACGTCGGTGACGGCAACGACGGCGGCGCCGCCATGAATCCCGCGACCGGCACCGAGCCGGCCGCGCAGTCGACCGACGCCTACAGCGTCACGTATGCGGCCGCGGCGCGGCTGAACGATGCGCCGGAAAGCGCGGCACCTGCCAGCGTGTGGGACGAAATGTCGCACAAGCCGCAGCCGGCCGCCGCTGCGACGCACGAGAACAAGCCGGACATATCCGATTACGCGAAGCAGTCCAAGCCGACGTTCCCGATCAGTCAGCTCCCCGATTTGCGCGAGACGCTGGATCCGAAGGCCGACATGAACCCCGAGGAGGTGAAGTCCCGCGAGGAGTTCACCACCGTCTATGACATCATCGACTCGATGGAGGCGACGCTGGAGGCCGCGAAGACCAGCCTGTTCGCGCCCGGCATGGTGCGTGTGGACCGCGAGGAGTTCGCCGGTCAGCTGGACGAGCTCAAGCGGATGCTCCCGGTGCAGCTGGAGCGCGCGTCCGCGCTGATGCGCGAGGCCGAGCGGCGCTTGGAATCCGCGCAGACGCAGGCGAACGCCATCATCGCGTCGGCGCAGAGCCGTGCCGCCGACACGTTGGACGAGGCCAACAAGCAGGCGCAGATCCTCGTCGGCCAGGAGAACATCACCGACAAGGCGCGGCAGCGTGCGCGTGCGATTCTCGACAAGGCGCAGTCGCGTGCCGACCATCTGACCAATGGCGCCGACGAGTACTGCACGACGGTGATGACCGGCCTGCAGGAGCAGCTCGGCAAGCTCAGTCACGACGTGCAGGCAGGACTCAACGTGCTTGAGGAACGGCAGCGCGCGGCGGGCGAGCAGATGCCGCACCTGAACATCAACGATTATCCGGAAGCGCAGTAGGGGCGTGCCGGAGTGTAACGGAACGCGCAACAGCATGCGCGGCAGCAGCAGGGAGGAGATTTGTATGGCACGACCGGAGGATTCCGCATGGGCGGTCAGCGTGGCGCAGGTAGCGTCGCGGCCGGGGCAGTCCAAGACGGTGGACGCGGTGTTTCCCGCGCCGAGCGGCATCGGCGATGAGGTCATCGGCGTGAAGGAGGGCGCGGACGTCAGCGTGCACGGCTCGTTCGACTCGATAGTCGACGGCCTGGTGCTGACCGCTCGCATCGAAGCGCCCGTCGCGGCCGAGTGCACACGCTGCCTCAAGCCCATCAAGCGCGATTGGGGTGTGGACGTCGTCGCGTTCTTCCCCTACGAGGAGAGCGCGAAGGCCCGCTCGCACGGCAAGCCCAAGAACGAGGACGTGGAGATCGTCGCGGGGGAGGACGAGTCCGAGGACGTGTATCCGCTGAGCCGAGACGGGGCGTTCGCCGACCTGGAGGCGCTGCTGCGTGACACGCTGGTGGAGGCGCTGCCATTGCAGCCCCTGTGCCGCGAGGACTGCCGGGGACTGTGCTCGCAGTGCGGCGTCGACCTCAACGAGCACCCGGACCATCATCATGACGTGACCGATCTGCGGTTCGCGGCTCTGGCCGGGTTGAAGGCCCAGCTGGAGGCCGAGGAGCACGGCGACAAGTAACGGTGGGCGAGCGGCGTGTGGGTCTGGGAACCTGCTCGCGCGGCGCCGCGACATGCCGTTGTACGGGCGATGCGTTAAGATACCGTACGCTTAAGCTCAATTGTTCGAACGAAACAGAGGAATAACAAATGGCACTGCCTAAGTACAAGACCTCGCGCGCCAACACGCACTCGCGTCGCGCGAACTGGAAGGCCACCGCTGCTGCGACCGTGAACTGCCCGAACTGTGGCGCTCCGGCCCTGCCGCACATGGCTTGCCCGAGCTGCGGCTCCTACCGCGGCCGCGTGTACCGCGCAGCCATTCGCTCCGCTCACACCAAGTGATCGCAGCCGAATGCCGATAGCGAAATGAAGACCCTGCCATCGACGGGTGGCAGGGTCTTCGCATATTGTCGCATATTGCCATCCGGACACTGCGCGTATGCGTTCAGGGCGTGCGCGTGCGGCCGGATACGGTGGACAAGGAGAAAAACATGACTGAACCCGAACCGCGCGAAGAGCTGTTCTCCGCGCTGGGCGTCACCATCAGCCCGGATCTGCTGATACAGGCGCTCACCCATCGTTCGTTCTCGCACGAACACCCCGGCACATCGAACTATGAGCGGCTGGAATTCCTCGGCGACGCCGTGCTGGAACTGGTATCGACCGAGACGCTGTTCACGCTGCATCCCGACATGACCGAAGGCCAGCTGGCGAAGATGCGCGCCAAGGCCGTTTCGGAGGAGGCCCTGTCGGCGATCGCCCGGGACAAGTTGCACGTCGGCCCGTTCATCCTGCTCGGGCACGGCGAGGCGGAGTCCGGCGGTGCCGAGAAAAGCTCCATTCTGTGCGACATCGTCGAATCGCTGATCGGCGCCACGTTCCTGGAGCACGGCATCGAAGGCGCGCGCAAGGTCGTGCACCGGCTCATCGACGACACGTTGGCGGAAGTGGCCACCGAAGGACCAGCCCTGGACTGGAAGACCTCGCTGACCGTGAAGGCGCACGAGCTCGGCCTGGATGAGCCGCGGTACCGCATGAGCGTGTCCGGCCCCGAATACGCGCAGGAATTCACCGCCAAGGCCACCATCGGCCCGAAAGACGACATCATCGGCAAGGGTACCGGCACCAGCAAGCGCAAGGCGCAGCTCGCCGCGGCGGAAATGGCCTGGCATGAGCTCGACCGGTACGCGCCCGCGCTCAAGGCGGCCCGCAAGAACGGCTCGTCCAAGCACCGGCGCAGCGGATCGGCCGGCAACTGACCAACTGGTGAACGGCGATTGCGCGATGCTGTCACCTGTATGCTTAAACTGAGAAAATACGAATCACAGACGCCATAGCCACAAGCGAACGCGCATCGTGACCGTCGGCGCACGCAAGTCATGAACGCTCGCGAGGCGCGACGGGTCCAGGCATATGACCGAACGATTTGAGTTGAGAGGACATGATGGCTCTACCCACACCATTGCAGGCGTTCAGCGGCGTTCCGAAAAACACCGCATCCGCAGACAAGCAGACGATCATCGACGGTGAGAAAATGACCGGCGCGCAGGCGTTGATTCGCGCGCTGGAGGATTTGGGCGTGCAGGACGTGTTCGGCCTGCCCGGCGGCGCCATCCTGCCGGTGTTCCACGCGATCAACGACGATACGAAGTTCCGGTTCACGCTCGTGCGCCACGAGCAGGCCGCCGGCCATGCCGCCGAAGGCTATGCGGTGGCGACAGGCCGCGTGGGCGTGTGCATCGTCACGTCCGGCCCGGGCGCGACGAACATGATCACCCCAATCGCCGATGCGAACATGGATTCCGTGCCGCTCGTCGTGATCACCGGTCAGGTGGGCGTGAACGCCATCGGCACCGACGCCTTCCAGGAGGCGGACATCGTTGGGGCGACCTATCCGGTCGTCAAGCACTCGTATCTGGTGACCCGCGCACAGGATATCCCCCGCGTGCTCGCCGAGGCGCACTATATCGCCCGTTCGGGCCGCCCCGGCCCGGTGGTCGTGGACCTGACCAAGACTGCGCAGACCGGCGAGATGTATTATTCGTGGCCGCAGCGCATGATTCTGCCCGGTTACAACCCCACCACGAAGGCGCACGGCCGCGTGATCTCGGATGCGGCGAAGCTGTTCGCACAGTCGTACCGTCCCGTGCTGTACGTGGGCGGTGGCGCGGTGCGTTCCAACGCGTCCGCCGAAGTGGCCGAACTGGCCGAAGTGACCGGCGCGCCGATCGTCACCACGCTCCCGGCCCGCGGCATCGTGCCGAACTCGAACCCCAAGGCGCTCGGAATGCTCGGCATGCACGGCGCCGTCGCCGCCACCGCGGCCGCGCAGCGCTGCGACCTGCTGGTCGCCATCGGCGCGCGCTTTGACGACCGTGTGACCGGCAAGCTCGACGCGTTCGCACCCGGCGCTCGGGTGATCCACATCGACATCGATCCGGCCGAAATCGGCAAGAACCGCGCTCCCGACGTGCCGATCGTCGGCGACGTGTCCACCGTGCTCAACGACCTGATTCCCGAAATCAAGCGTTCTCAGGCCATCGGCGGCAAGCCGAACCTCAAGCCGTGGTGGGACGAGCTCAACCGCCTGCGCGAGGAATATGCCATCGATTACGATCAGCCGTGCGATAAGCCGACCGATGGTTCGCTCGCGCCGCAGTGGGTCATCAAGCAGCTGTCCGACCATGCCGACCCCTCCACGATCTGGGTGTCCGACGTCGGTCAGCACCAGATGTGGTCGGCCCAGCTGATTGATTTCGAGAAGCCGCATTCGTGGATCTCCTCCGGCGGCCTCGGCACGATGGGCTTCGGTCTTCCGGCCGCCATCGGCGCTTCGGTCGGCTCCCAGCGCGACTTCAAGGGTCGCAAGCCGGTGTGGCTGATCGCGGGCGACGGCTCGTTCCAGATGACTTCCGAAGAGCTGACGACCGCGTTCCTGGATCATGCGCCGGTGAAGATCGCCATCATCAACAACTCCGTGTACGGCATGGTGCGCCAGTGGCAGACTCTGTTCTTCGAGCAGCACTACTCCCAGACCAACCTGGCTGACGGCGATTCGAAGGAAGGCGGAGAGTTCTTCGACGTGCCTGATTTCGTCAAGCTCGCCGAGGCGTACGGCTGCGTCGGCCTTCGCGCGTTCACCGAGGACGAGGCGATTGACGCGATCAACAAGGCGAACGAGATCAACGACCGTCCGGTGCTGATCGACTTCCGTGTATGGAAGGACGCCATGGTGTGGCCGATGGTGGCAGCCGGCGCGTCCAACAACGAGGTCGCGTATCGTCCGGGCACGCAGCCGCTGCTGCACAAGGGCGTCGACGATGGTGACCAGGCGTGACGGCACGGTTGTCAAGGAATAAGGAGTAAGTGATTATGGCTATGTATCCCGCTTCCCGCCTCGGTTCCGAGCGTCACACGCTGTCGGTGCTCGTCGAGAACCGTCCCGGCGTGCTGGCCCGCATCGCCGGCCTGTTCGCCCGTCGTGCGTTCAACATCAACTCGCTGTCCGTCTCGCCGACCGAGCGTCCGGACATTTCCCGCGTCACCGTGACCGCCGACGTGGAGGCCGTGCCGCTGGAGCAGATCATCAAGCAGCTCAACAAGCTGCTGCACGTGCTCAAGATCGTCGAACTCGATCCGAACACCACCGTGGAGCGTGAACTGGTGCTCATCAAGGTGGCGGCGAACGAGTCGAACCGTTCTGACGTGCTGGAGATCGTGCGCCTGTTCCGTGTGCGTGTTGTCGATGTGAACCCGGAGTCGCTGACCATCGAGGCCACCGGCGCCGAAGGCAAGATCGACGCGCTGCTGGGTCTGTTGGAGCACTACGGCGTGATCGAGCTGGTGCGTTCCGGCGCGGTCGCCGTGACGCGCGGTCCGAAGGCGCTGAGCGAAAAGGTCATCGGCTCCGAGATTAAGGGCCGCTGATGCGGTATCGGCGTGGCCGAGCATGACATTGCCGGGCGGGTTCTTTCCCGCCCGGTTTTTGTTTTTGCGGTGATGCTCATCGGTGTAGCACATCGCGCGGATTCCCCGGAATCTTGAAGAAACGGCGTCTATCGTAAAAGCGGACATTGTGGAACATGCCGTGCGAAATATGAAATAATGGTGGGGAACCGTTGCAGGGATCGATGCCATCGCACAGTCTGGTTCCGCACAATCAGGTTCGATACAGACCGGCATATCACCGTTCGCCATGACAGCGCAATCCAATTCATCGCAATATGAGCCACTGGAACCTTACGATACGATGACGGGCACTGCGATTGCCATCAGCGATGCCGACGAGGCCGAAGCCCTATCCGAATACCTGACGTCCCCCGACCGCCAGCATCCTGCGGTAGTGGTGACCCGTCGCTTCGACAAGCCCCTGTTCGACGCGAAGAGCCTCGCCTCGAATCTGCATGATGTCGCCGCCGTATTCGACCTCGTCACCCCGAAAGCGACGTGGGGGCTGTCGGCAGCCCTGCCGGAAGGCGCCGCCATGACACGCACGCAATTTGACTCGATGCAGGAGCTCGTCGAATTTATCACCGACGACGACGGCCATATCGACGAGTCCGCCGCCGACGAGGTGTTCCAGTACCTCACCCAGCTGCAGGGCGAGGCGCGGCATCTTCGCGAGAGCCTGAAGGTCTCCAACGACAGGTTGGAGAGCATGAAGCGGAAGATGATGCGGAAGCAGCGCGAGAACTCGTACAGCGACGGACGCCAGTACTACAAGTCGCCGCTGCCGCTGTTCGCCGACAAGGCGGAGGGCAAGCGGTTCGAGCGCGAGCAGATGGACATGCTGGTCCGCCGCGAATGGGCCACGCGGTTCGGTCCGGAAGAGAAGAAAAGCCATGCGCTGCCGAGGACATGGGCGTATTCCGACTGGTTCTTCGACACGCTGGCATCCACACACATCAGCGTCAGCAAGGTGGTGGCCGTGATGGTCGAGGTGCTGACCGGGCTCGACATCGAGCTCGCGGGGCCAGAAGGATTACAGTACGGTGATTTCGGTGGGGATTACCGGCTCGCCTTTCATCAGGCTTTGCGCGGTGATCGGCAGCTCGCGCAGGGCCTTGGCCCGGTATTCGTGCGCGTCGGCGATGGCGGCGTGACCCTGATAACGCGAATCGATGTCACCGTGGTCGACGTAGTCGACCAGCAGGTCCTTCCATCCCTCAGCCGGACGATACTCGGCCAGCTGGGTTTCCGATCCGGAGATCACATGTTCCGTCTCGGCCAGACCATACTCATATGAGCGGTAGGCGAGCTTGCGGCCGGGAACACTGGCCTTGTCCTTCGACTTCTTCGCCACGGGCTGCATCACGCCAGCCGAATTCTCGCGCTCGGTGAGCTTGTACACCATCGCGCAGGTCGGGGCACCGGAGCCGGTGACCAACATCGTGCCCACGCCGTACGAGTCCACCGGCGCGCTCTGCAGGGCGGCCAGCGCGTACTCGTCCAGATCGTTGGTGACGGTGATCTTCGTGTTCGTCGCGCCCAGGGCGTCCAGCTGGTTGCGCACGCGCTGCGCCATGGCGGCCAGATCACCCGAATCGATGCGCACGCCGCCCAGCTGAGGACCGGCGACCTCCACGGCGGTCTTCACCGCCTCTTCGACGTTGTACGTGTCCACCAGAAGCGTGGTGTTGCGGCCAAGCGCCTCGACCTGCGAGGCGAAGGCGCTGCGCTCATCATCATGTACGAGCGTGAAGCAGTGCGCGGCGGTGCCGATGGCCTTCAGCCCATACAGCTGCGCCGCAAGCAGGTTCGCTGTGCCCTGGAAACCGCCGATGACCGCGGCTCGTGCGGCTGCCACCGCGGCCCACTCGTTGGTGCGGCGCCCGCCCATGTCCATGCAGGGGCGGTCCTTCGCGGCGCTCACCATGCGCGAGGCGGCGGATGCGACCGCCGAATCATAGTTCAGCACGCTCAGCACCAGCGTCTCCAGCAGCGTGCACTCGCCGAACGTGCCCTCGACCTGCAGAATCGGCGAATTCGGGAAGAACATCTCGCCCTCGCGGTAACCCTTGATCGAACCGGAGAAATGCAGGTTCTCCAGCCACGAAATCGTCTCCTTGCTAACCACCTTGCGGTCGGACAGGAAACGCAGGTCCTCGTCGCTGAGGAGGAACCGACCCAGCTCATCCAGAATGCGGCCGATGCCCGCCACGACGCCGTAACGGCGGCCTTCGGGCAGGTGGCGCGTATACACCTCGAACACGCATTTGCGGTTCGCCGTGCCATCCTTCAGGCTGGCGTCCAGCATCGTGTACTCATACATATCCGTCATCAGTGCCGGTGAATAATCGACCATGACCGCCCTCCCGCAAGACAAGAATCGTGTGTTATTCAAAACCCTAGTGTCGCGCGGCGACTCGCGCAAGGGCCATTCGGCGTGACGGCGGTCACGATGGCTGCCGCAGCGGCGGCGGGAGACGTGCCGCGCTGCGGGCACGTTCGCCGCATGGTGCTACGTTGAAGGCATGGCTGAAATCAAAGACATGTTGGACAAGGCAATGGTGATTCGCGCGGACGGCCGCGTAGTGGACGAACTGCGCCCGGTGCGCATCACGCGGCACTTCACGGACGTGCCCGAAGGATCGGTACTCATCGAATGCGGCAACACGCGCGTGATGTGCACGGCGACGTTCACGCCGTCGGTGCCGCGCTGGCGCAAGGATTCCGGACTCGGCTGGGTGACCGCCGAATATTCGATGCTGCCGCGAGCCACCGCCGAGCGCACCGACCGCGAGTCCGTGCGCGGCAAGGTCGGCGGCCGCACCCATGAGATCAGCCGTCTGATCGGCCGCTGCCTGCGCGGCGTCGTCGACATGAAGGCGCTTGGCGAGAACCAGATCCAGATCGACTGCGATGTGCTGCAGGCCGATGGCGGCACCCGCACCGCCTCGATCACCGGCGCGTATGTGGCGCTGGTCGACGCGATGCGCTGGGCTGAGCAGAAGCGCCACATTCGTTCGGCCGACCGCGTGCTCAAAGACGCCGTTTCCGCGGTGTCGGTCGGCGTTATCAACGGCACGCCGATGCTTGACCTGCCCTACATCGAGGACAGTCAGGCGATGACCGACATGAACGTGGCGATGACCGGATCCGGTGACTTCATCGAGATCCAGGGCACCGCCGAACACCGCCCGTTCAACCGCGCCGAACTCAACACATTGCTCGACCTCGCCGAAAAGGGCAACAAGGAGCTTCAGGCCGCCCAGCGTGCCGCCCTCTCGCTCGATTGAAACGAGTCGGGCACGCCGCCGGCGGGCGATCGGCCTCACCCCGTCATGCACAACCATAGGTAAGGAATAAAGGACCCCCATGAAACTCGTCGTCGCTACGCACAACGAAGGCAAACTCGTTGAAATCCGCCGCATTCTCGAAGAGGATCTGGGCGCGGACGCCGCTCAGGTGGAGCTTGTCTCCGCCGGCAGCCTCGGCCTGCCCGACCCGGTCGAGACGGGCGTCACCTTCCAGGAGAACGCACTGCTCAAAGCGCGGTTTGTGGCCGGTCTCACCGGCCTGCCGGCCATCGCCGACGACTCCGGACTGATTGTGGACGTGATGGGCAACGCGCCTGGCATCCTGTCCGCGCGCTGGGCGGGGGAGCATGGCAATGATCCGGCGAACAACGCGTTGCTACTTGCCCAGCTCTCCGACATCCCGGACGCGGCGCGCACGGCCCGTTTCCGCTGCGCCGCCGCACTGGCCGTGCCGGATTCCGCGGCCCCTGTGGCGGGCGGGAGGCACGCCATCGTCTCCGAAACCGTCGAAATCGGCGAAATGCCGGGGCGCATCCTGCGCGCGGCGCGCGGCGAGCATGGTTTCGGCTACGACCCGCTGTTCGTGCCGGACGACCAGCCGGAGCGGGCCGCTGCGGACCATCCGCTGACCAGCGCGGAGATGGACGCGGCGGAAAAGAACGCGGTTTCGCACCGCGGCAAAGCCATCAAAGCTCTCGTACCGGCGGTCAAGGCGCTGTTGCGGTAGAATCACGCTCTCAAAACGCGCAGATACAAAAACGGGTTTTTGCGGTTTTCCGCTATTTTCCGCCGTTTCCGCGAAATCGGTGAAATCGTATCTGCGAGTTTTGAGAGCGCATGTTCGGCACTCACGCGGGAATCACGAAATTCACGATGGTCATCAGCACGATTGAGATGACCGCGGTGACGGACAGCGTGAACCCGGCGAGCTTCGCGTTACCGAGTACGCGGTCGGTGAACAGTGTCGAGAACACGGCCGTGGGCGCGAGCGACAGCATCACCGCCGTCTTTCGCACGGACGCATCGAACGGCAGAAGGAACCAGCAAGCGGCCGCGAACAGCACGCCGAGCGGCAAGCGCCAACCGAGCACCCGCAGCACGCTGCCGACATCCTTGCCGGTGCGCGGCAAATCCATCAGCATGCCCACCATGAACACCGAGCAGAACGAGTTCGCATCCGCCACCGGCTGCAGCAGCGTCGGCACGAACGCCGGGATGTGAATGCTGAAGAGCATGACCACGATCATCAGCAGATACACATTGAACGGCACCGAAGTAAGGAATCCCTTGAGGATCTGCTTGGCCTTCGCGCGGCGGGCGAGCCTGCGGGCGTCTTTGTCCCGTGGCTTCGAATAGGGAAGTGTCGGCGCGGCTCCCGCATGCTGTTCGGTGAGCGGCCGGTCCATGTCGATGTGCAGCAGCGACGTCGTCATCACGTTTGAGCCGGCGGTCACGATCACGGAATTGCCGATGTCGAACATCGAGGCGGTGACCAGCGCCGAAGGCCCCATGAACGCCTGGATTACGGGGAAGCAGAAATTGCCGATGTTGAATCCGGAGCAGTTGAGCATCAGGAACGCGCGGTCCGCGACGGGCTTGTGCCGGGTCGCCGCATACACCAGCAGCAGCGGCAGCAGGCCGAAGACGATGGCGAACACCGAGATCAGCAGCATGCTCAGATGATGCGGGTTCGTGGCGAACGAGACGATGATGGAGGCGGGAAGCGTGAAATCGAACACCACCACCTGCATGACGCGATAGTCGCGTGGCCTGAACAGTCCCGCCCGCTTGACCAGATACGCAGCGACGATGATGAGCAGAAACGCTATGGGTTTCAGTATCGCGGTCATGCTTCTCTATTCCCTGTGGCGATTGCGGAGGTATGGTTCCGCGTGCGCGAGAAGGGACTTGAACCCTCACGTCAAAGACACAGGAACCTAAATCCTGCGCGTCTACCGATTTCGCCACTCGCGCGTGCCACCCGTCGAAACGGCTGGATATACAAAACCCTAGGCGCGGAGCCTAGGGGTATGGAGCCACTTGACAGAATCGAACTGTCGACCTGCTCATTACGAGTGAGCCGCTCTACCGACTGAGCTAAAGTGGCATGCTGCCGATTCGTTGATGAACCTGCGCACAAGAATAAGACTTTACTGTATGCCGTGGATTTATGCAAGTTCGGCTGGCATGTCGTGCGCGGGCATGTCGTGTAGGTCACGGTTGTTCATCTTGGGTATTTTTTGTTTGTTTCTGTCCGCTTTTGTGAGTATCTTGGTAAGCGAAGTAACCGGTGTGGCCCGCCAGCATTGGAGAGCCGACTCCGGCGTACAGTGATGATGAAAGGACCAATACCATGGCCATCAATCCGCCAGTTGACGCCACCAAGACCCCCGAGTGGGCCGCGCTGCAGAAGCACTATGACGAGCTGCAGGCCGAGGGCGTCAGCCTCAAGCAGTGGTTCGCCGATGACGCCGAGCGCGTCGACAAGCTGTCGTTCGACGCCGGCGACCTGCACTTCGACCTGTCCAAGAACCTGATCAAGCCGGAGACCCTCCAGCTGTTCGCCGACCTCGCCAAGGCCGTCAAGCTCGACGAGCGCACCAAGGCGATGTACGCCGGCGTGCACATCAACAACACCGAGGACCGCGCCGTGCTGCACACCGCGCTGCGCCGCCCGGTCGAGGACGAGGGCAAGTACATCGTCGACGGTCAGGACACCGTCAAGGACGTGCGCGAGGTGCTTGACCGCATCTACGCCTTCGCCGACGAAGTGCGTTCCGGCAAGTGGACCGGCGTGACCGGCAAGAAGATCGAGACCGTCGTCAACATCGGCATCGGCGGCTCCGACCTGGGCCCCGTCATGGTGTACGAGGCGCTCAAGCCCTACGCGGACGCCGGCATCTCCGCCCGTTACATCTCCAACATCGACCCGAACGACCTGGCCGAGAAGACCAAGGGCCTCGACCCGGAGACCACCCTGTTCATCATCGTCTCCAAGACCTTCACCACGCTGGAGACCCTGACCAACGCCCGTGAGGCCCGCACCTGGCTGCTCGAAGAGCTCAAGGCCAAGGGTGCCATCGACGGTTCCGACGAGAAGAACGCCGAAGCCATCAAGAAGCACTTCGTCGCCGTCTCCACCAACCTGGAGAAGGTCGCCGAGTTCGGCATCGACCCGAACAACGCCTTCGGCTTCTGGAACTGGGTCGGTGGCCGTTACTCCGTCGACTCCGCCGTCGGCACCTCCCTGGCCGTGGTCTTCGGACCTGCTCGCTTCGAGGAGTTCCTGCACGGCTTCCACGAGATCGACGAATACTTCGCCAACACCCCGTTCGAGAAGAACGTCGTCGTGCTGCTCGGCATGCTGAACGTGTGGTACCGCAACTTCTTCAAGGTCGCCTCCCACGCCGTGCTGCCGTACGACCAGTACCTGCACCGCTTCCCGGCCTACCTGCAGCAGCTGACCATGGAATCCAACGGCAAGTCCGTGCGCTGGGACGGCACCCCCGTCACCTCCGAGACCGGCGAGATCTTCTGGGGTGAGCCCGGCACCAACGGCCAGCACGCCTTCTACCAGCTGATCCACCAGGGCACCCAGCTCATCCCGGCCGACTTCATCGCGTTCGTCAACACCCCGAACCCGACCAAGGACGGCGACCAGGACGTGCACGAGCTGTTCCTCGGCAACTACCTCGCGCAGACCAAGGCGCTGGCATTCGGCAAGACCGCTGACGAGGTCCGCGCCGAAGGCACCCCGGAAGAGATCGTTCCGGCCCGCGTGTTCTCCGGCAACCGCCCGACCACCTCCATCTTCGGTGTGGCTCTGACCCCGTTCGCGCTTGGCGAGCTCATCGCCCTGTACGAGCACATCACCTTCGTTGAGGGTACCGTGTGGGGCCTCGACTCCTACGACCAGTGGGGCGTCGAGCTCGGCAAGCAGCTCGCCAAGCAGATCACCCCGGCCATCTCCCAGGACGACGACGCCCTCGCCGCCCAGGACGCCTCCACCCAGTCCCTGATCAAGTTCTACCGCGCCAACCGCGAGTTCTGATCTCCGCTCCTGCGTCGCTTCAATCAGAACTCGCGGTTGGCGCGCCGCGCTGTGTTGTTTGATGGTCGGTCTGGCGACCGTCCATGGCGCGAGTTCTGATTCGTCGGTTCGGCTCTAGCAGCTGAACTCTGATACGCATGTGCCCCGGCATCTTCGGATACCGGGGCACATTGCTATATATTCCGTGCGACGTTATATCTATAACCTGTGAACTGGGGGTGGTGTTCCGGGTCAATGAGATCAGCCGTAGTAGACCGATTCATTGCAGTGTTCCTTGCATTTTCATGTGCACTTTTATAAGTGGCTGGTACAAAATCAGGCGGACTTACAGGGTGTGGACGTTTTCTTGGAGACTGGACGGAAGGATTTTCGTATGTCCGGTCCCGGGGAGCGGCGGCGCGTGGTGGACTTGTATTCCGCCACGCCGATGGCCGCGGCCCGGGTGGTCGAGCGCCTGGGTTGTCCGACCGGGCAGTGCCCGGAACGCCGGCCGGCAAAGGATCCCGAGCATGCCGGCCATATGGCCAGACCCATCGTCCCGCCGGAGACGGGGGCCGAGGCGATCGAACCGGTGCCGGGCGGCATGCGGCGGGAGCGGGCCGCCGAACTGTTCGGCGCGGTCAATGCCAGCGTATCAGTCGTAGCGTGTTCATGATTCCTCCTTGGCGATTCGGGGCGGTCCGTTCCGCTGTCGGGCTGATCGTTGTTTCCATTGCGGCAGTTGGCTGAGACGGGTCAACTCAGTCCGTTTCGCTGGCTTCCTCGGCCGGCCGGGTGGCGTTTGCCGGGTTGGCAGCGTCGACGGTGATGATGTCATCATCGGCGTCGTAGTCGAACAGTTCTCCGTATCGCCCCCACGTCATGGCGATGTTGAACTGGCGCTCCGCCTCCGCGTCCGTATGACGGGCCCTCAGCAGGTCGACGATGAGCTCGCCGCGCAGGCGGCCGTGTTCGCTGTGACGGACCGCTCGGTCGATGATGCGCACCAGCGGTGCCTTGTCTTGCAGCATGGCGGCGAACATCGTCTTGCTTGTCAGAATGTCCGCCTGCCTCCACTGGCGTCCGAGCTCGGTCAATGTCACGTGCCCGTTCTCGACGGTCAGCAATCCCAGCATGGTTCCGGCGTCGATCAGCGGGAACAGGTCGTCCACCTCGAACGACAGCTCGGCGGCCAGATCGGCCAGGTCGATGCCCTGCGCGTGATCGTATACGATCTCCACCAGTCCGGCCAGGCCTCCCGGCGTAGCGTTGGGCAGCATGTCGGAGGATGCCTGATGGTCGGCGTTGCTCGCCCGGGCCGGGGCCCGATCCGCTGCCGCGGTCTGGTTCGCCGCGCCATCTGACGTGCCATGCGCGACGCCGTCCCCGGCGGCCGTGCGCTCGTCGGCGGTATCCGCCGGCCCGCCATCGCGACTCTGCCCGGTCAGGATCGCATACAGGGTGTCGACCATAGCCTCGAACTGGGCGGAATGACGGTCGCGGGGCCTCGGCAGGGTGACGGGCACGTCGGCGATGAGATGACCGGGATGCGAGCCGAGCACCACGACACGATCCGCCATCTGCACGGCCTCCTCGATGTTGTGCGTCACGATGAGCACCGACTTGATGGAACGCTGATCGCCGCTCCACATCTTGAGCACCTCGTTGCGCAGGTTCTCGGCCGTCAGCACATCCAATGCGGAGAACGGCTCGTCCATGAACAGCGCATCGGGCTGCACCACCAGGGCCCGTGCGATGCCCACGCGCTGGCGCATGCCGCCGGAGAGCTCCTTCGGGTACGCGTTCTCGAATCCGTCCAGTCCGATGGCGTCGATGGCCTGCAGTGCAGCGCGACGGCGTTCCTCGCGCGGCACGCCGCGGGCCTCCAGCCCCAGTTCCACATTCGCTTGCACCGTGAGCCACGGCATCAGCGCGAAGGTCTGGAACACGAGTCCCACTCCGGGATTAGGACCGGTGATGTCGGTGCCGCGGTAGGTGACGGTACCGCTCGACGCGGGTACCAGGCCCGCCAGGATGCGCAGGAACGTGGATTTTCCAGCGCCGGACCGGCCCAGGATCGCCACGATCTCGCCCTCATGCAGGGTGAAGGAGATGTCGCGCAGCACGGTCAGCTCCTTACCGCGCTTGGCATGGTAGGTCTTGCCCACGTGCTGCGCCTCGATGATCGCGGTGCCGGCGGCGTTCGTCGCGGCGGTCTGCGGGAAGGTTGCGGTGCGGTCGGAAAAAGTTGCGATGGTCATGATAAATGGTCCTTGCTGTTACGTTTTTTTTGCGGATGATCGCGGCGGATTCGAATGACATGCGCTCGCCGCCGATGCTGTTGGATTGTTGCGGGTCGATGGGCCGGGACGGCCGGTGCGGCCTCCGTCAGGCGACGGAGAAACGGCGCTCGGCGTACGTCTGCAATGGACGCCAGAACAGCCGGTTGACGCCCACGACGAACACGCTCATCACGGCAACCCCGATGATGGTCTTGCCGGTGTCTCCCACCGCGGTCGCATTGGCGATATATGTTCCCAATCCATTTGCCGTAAGCGTGGTGTGCCCGTAGGTCACGATCTCGGAGACGATGGAGGCGTTCCACGCGCCGCCCGCCGCGGTGATGCCGCCAGTGCACCATGAGCCGAACACCGCCGGCAGGATCAGCTTGGTCCACCGCTGCCGCGTGTCCAGATGGAACGCCCGCGTGGCCTCGCGCAGGTCATCGGGAATGGCCGAAGCGCCCGCAATCACGTTGAACAGGATGTACCACTGCGTTCCCAGCGACATGAGCAGAATGCTGCCCCAGCTGATGTCGATATGCCAGGCGATGAACCACAGTGTGACGAACGGGAACGTGAAGTTCGAGGGGAAGCTCGCCAACACCTGCACCAGCGGCTGCACGAACCGGGAAATCCGCGGATTCATGCCGATCTTCACGCCGATCGGCACCCAGATGATGGAGCACACCACGGTCAGCAGCGTCACGCGCATGAACGTGATCAGTCCCAGGACCATCGCGTGGCCGACCTCGGCGAACCCCTCGCCGTCCGAGATGAAACGCACCAGCATCCACAGGCCGGCCAGGCAGGCCACAGCCATGAGCGCCATGAACGCGATGTCGAGCGTGCGACGCCGGGTGCCGGCGGCCGGCCAGCGTGCGCCGGTACGGCCCAGCGGGCGGGTCAGCCAGAACATCAGATTGGCGATGGGCCGGCCCACGAGAGCCAGCGCATCCGAAATGCCGGAACGCCGCAGAACCGACAGCACCAGACTCGTCTTGGCCTGCACGGACTCGTTCTGCGTGATGCGGAACTTCTCGGCCCACGCCGTCAGCGGCTTCCACAGCAGCACGTCGATGAGCAGCACCACGATGACCATGGTCACGATGGCCCACAGCACCTTGCCCAGCTGTTCGTGCTCGGACGCCACCGCCACGAAGCTGCCGAGGCCGGGCAGTGCGTACGTCCTGTTGTTCACGGAGATCATCTCCGAGGCCGTCAGGAAGAACCAGCCGCCGCCGACGCTCATCATGCAGTTCCACAGCAGCGGAATCATCGAATTCGGCACGTCGAGCTTCCAGAAACGCTGCCAGCGCGTGAGCTGCATGGAACGAGCCGCCTCATCCAGCTCCTGCGGTTCGCTGAGCAGCGAATGGTAGAAGGAGAAGGTCATGTTCCACGCCTGGCTGGTGAAGATCGCGAAGATCGACGCCGCCTCCACGCCGAGAATGGAGCCGGGGAACAACACCATCCAAATGGTGACCGTGGCGGACAGGAAGCCGAGGATCGGCACCGACTGCAGGATGTCGAGCAGCGGTATCAGCACCATGCGCAGTCGCCGGCATCGGGCCGCCGCCAAACCATAGATGAAGCTGAACACCAGTGACAAAAACAGCGCGATGAACATGCGGAACACCGAACGCAGCGCGTAATACGGCAGCAGATGCAAATCGTCGCTCACCGTGCTCGGCACACCTGACGGGCCGATCGGTTCGTTGATTTGCGGCAGCAGCCAGGCGACGACGCCGAACAGAGCGAGCACGCCCGCGGCCACCACCACGTCTGCGGCGATGCGGCGCACGGCACCGCTGCGGGACATGTCGGCGGTGTCGGCGCCGGAACGCGGACGAATGCCGGGGAACGAGGAGTAATTGAAGAAGTTGGACATAACGGAACCTGTGCGCTCTCATGTCGTTATCTCGAAGGAGATAAACGGTTCCCGTTCGGTGGGCGTTCGACTCGGTATCCGTGCGGCAAGTGCGCGCCATGGGCGTCAGCGGTCGTGTGCAGGCGCGCCGATATGCGGGTATGTCTGCATGCAGATAGCCGATCGGCGTCGTCATATGATGATGCCGATATGCCGGGAGCCCGGAGAACGGGATGTGGATTCGCGATTCAGGCGTTCGGCGCGTACGTCATGCGGGATGTCGCAGCCGTCGTGAGGCGGTGAAGTCGATGCGAGCCGAATCAGTCAGTGATCGGATCGCCCTCGCCGGATGCGGCGGTGTCGTGACGGACGGCCAATGCCATGGTCGCGGTACAAACGTGTGAAGAGAATGGGCCGTATGCTGCGCCCGATGGCATGTGATGTTGACCGCCATCGCGCAGCCGGCTACTATGACCTAAATCGCCGTCCATGACATTCACCTCCTCAATGGAACCAATACGCCGTCGGACATTGACGACATGAGGAAGTGCGACTTCTCGAAGAGTTGCCCCTAGTCGTGTCATCGTTCAAGCTTCAGCATCGCAGGGCGGTGGAGTTGCGTTAGTTCATGCCTTAATCCGACAAGAACTGCTGACCTGCGTGCAGTGTCTCCACTGTTAGCGGCAGCAACCCATATCCCTGCGGTAGCCTCGCCTACCGACGCTCTCAGGGTAAAACCGCCGGCAGACCATGTCAACTCCGTAGTGTCGCGCACAAACTACGCCGGGCCATATCCTGCCTCGCCGGCGGGGCAGGATCGGATGGATGTCAGGCGAGCAGGCTTTCGGCTGTGGCTTGGTCGGTGGCGAGGGCGGAAATATAGCTGCCGACCAGGCAGGCCTTGATGGCCTTGACTTTTTCCTGCCCCCATGCCACGCCGATGACCAGCGCGATGCGCTTCAGGCGATCGAGCTCCACCGAAATGATGCGGTCGGACAGCTCCGAACATACGGGCCTTCCCTGCGCGTCGATGAAGTGCCCACATACGGTGGCGACCGCGCCCTGCGCCCGGATTTCCTTGACCATGTGTGGTGTGACATAGGCGTCGAACACCGGACTGAGGCGGTCGCCTTCGGTCGCACCGACCCCTTCCAGGGCCACGTCGGCGCCGCCGCCGAGCGCCAGCGCGGTGGCGATTTGTGGCTCCTGGCGCATGGCCGCGGCGATATGGGCGGAGGAGAGGATCATCGGTACGTGGAGTGTGGTGACGGTGCCGCCGAGGCGTTCGGCGAGCATGCGGCAGATGTCGGGCGAATCCGTCATCGGATTGCTGGGGGAGAGGGCGCCCACCATCTGCGCCACATTGGATTTCGGCCAGTCCTGGATGGCGACTTCGCGGACCGTGGCGGCGACGGCCCGTCCGTTGGAGACGGTGATGAGCGAGTCGGGCGACGACTTTTCGGTAAGCAGGGCCGCGGCATATCGGGGGACGATGGTGCTGGGATCCTGCCCGGGATTGACCTGCGCCACTCGTGCGCATTTCAACCCGTACCGTCTTACCAGCGCGTCCTCCAGCTGCATCAGACGCTCGAGTGGATGCCCGATCTCGATGCGTACCATGCCCCGGTCGCGCGATTCGCTGAGCAGCCGCGAGATGGTGGGGCGGGAGTATCCAATCTGCGCGGCAATCTGCGCCTGCGTCAGATTGTCCGTGTAATACATGCGAGCGATTTTCAGCACGAGCTCGATGTGGTTTCGCGACTCAGTTGTCGTCATTGTCAGCTTGTTTGCAACCATGGCATTATTCTATTCCATCCGGTGTGACCGGTGAACATATGTTAGTTTTTCTAGTGCAGCAACGATGCTGAACAATTGTTCAGAGCGCGAAAGAACTCAATGAATCCTTGATATGTGAGCGCTCTCAATCGATTGCAAAAAAGAAGGTCGATTACATGTGCTCACTCAGCTCTCATGTGTTCGATGAACATGTGTTCATCGCGTGGGTGGTGTGCAAGACCTTTCCGCCGTTAGCTAGAGGCTGTCGACGCGCAGGGCTCATCGAAGACCGACGCCGACGGAAAGTGCGGGGCAACAACGCAGAGCAGCGGGCGAAGCAGCCTGCCTCGTGCACGGGAAAGGAACATTATGGAAATCATCAACACCATCATCGGCCTGGGCGCCTCGGTGATGATGCCGATCATCTTCTTCGTGGTCGGACTCATCTTCCGCATGGGAATCGGCAAATCCTTTAAGGCCGGCATGACCGTCGGCGTCGGCTTCGTCGGCGTCAATATGGTCATCAACCTGCTGCTTGACAACCTCGGCCCCGCCTCGAAGGCGATGGTCAACCGCCTCGGCCTGCACCTGACTACGGTTGACGTGGGCTGGCCCACCGCCTCGACGGTCGGCTGGGGCACGCCGATCATGGTCGCCACGGTCGTCGGCTTCCTCGTCATCAACGCCATCATGGTGTTCTGCAAGCTCACCAAGACCATCGACGTCGACATCTTCAACTACTGGATCTTCCTGCAAGTCGGAGCGCTGGTCTATGCCGTCACCGGCAACTTCTGGTTCGCCGTCATCTTCACCTGGGTCATCTTCGCCATCGTGCTGAAGGTCGCTGACCTCACCGCGCCTTACATCCAGAAGGAATACAACCTCGAAGGCATCTCGTTCCCGCACCTTGCCGGTCTGGCCTGGTCGCCGCTCGCCATCGCCGTCAACTGGATCATCGACAAGATCCCCGGCCTTAAGAACGTCGACTTCAACGCCGACAAGATCCGCAAGCGCTTCGGCGCCATCGGTGAGCCCGTGGTCATCGGTTTCATCCTCGGTCTGCTCATCGGCGTGCTCGCCGGCTACAGTCCTGACAAGTCCGTGACGCTCGCCATCAACATCGCCGCGGCCATGGTGCTGCTGCCCAAGATGATCGACGTGCTGATCGAAGGCCTGATTTCCGTGCGTGACGCCGCCGAGAAGCAGCTCAAGATCTGGTTCCCCAACCGCGAGTTCTACATCGGCATGGATACCGCGCTGCTCATCGGCGACTCCTCGGTGCTCGCCACCGGTCTGCTGCTCATCCCGATCACCATTCTGCTCGCCTTCATCCTGCCCGGCAACGAGATGCTCCCGTTCGCCGACCTCGCGTCGCTCGTGTTCATCCTCGCGCTGGTCACCCCGTTCGTGCGCCGCAACATGTTCAAGATGCTGATCGTCGGCACGCTGAGCGTCATCATCATCCTCTACGTCGGCACCGATATCGCGCCCTGGGTCACTCAATCGTTCACGCAGAGCAACATCGACCTGCCCAAGGACTTCACCGCCGTCACCAACATGACCGGCGCAGTGAGCACATGGATTGGCTGGGTCGCCGTCAAGATCGGCGAACTGTTCAACATGATCGCCTGAGCGGCTGCGATATCATCGGCACATATTCAATAAGGAATCATCATGACAAACGCAACGAAGCATTTCCTCACCATTGACAATGGCGGAACCAACACCAAGGTCATCATCGTCGACCAGGATGGCCGGCAACTGTCCGTCTCGTCGTTCCCGACCGACGCCATCGAGCGGCGTCCCGGCTTCCGCGAAGTCAACCCCGGCCAGATGTGGCGTGACATCGGCAAGGCGGTCAAGGCCGCGCTGGAATCCGCCGGACTGGATGGAAGCCAGATCGACGGCGTCGTACCGGTCGGCCACGGCAAGGGGCTGTACGTGCTCGGCAAGGACGGCAAGCCGTTCATGGACGGCATCCTCTCCTCCGACAGCCGCGCCGCGGACCTGGCCAACGAATTCGAGAGCCGCGTCGCCGAAATCTACCCGATCAGTCACCAGCACGTCATGGTCATGCAGTTCCCGGTACTGCTGCGCTGGCTGAAGGACAACGAGCCGGAACAGTACGCGCGGATCGGGCATGTGCTGTCCAACAAGGACTTCATCCGGCACTTCCTGACCGGCGAGATCCTCGAGGAGCGTGGCGACGCCTCCGGCAACAATCTGGTCAACCTCGAAACCGGTGAATATGACGGCCGGCTGTTCGACTTCTTCGGCATCCCGGAAATGCTGGAATGCATGCCGAAGCTCGTCAGCGCGACCGACCGCTGCGGATCCATCACCGCCGAAGCGGCGGCGAACACCGGCCTCGCCGAAGGCACTCCCGTGTATGCCGGACTGTTCGACATCGACGCCTGCGCGCTCGCCACCGGCGTGCTGAGTGACGATATCTTCAGCATCACCGCTGGAACGTGGAACATCAACGTGTTCCCCAGCAAGACCATGGCGCCGCTCGACGGCGGCTGCATGAACTCCGTGTTCCCCACCGGTGGCACCTTGGTCGAGGCGTCCAGCCCGACCTCCGCCGGCAACCTCGACTACGTGTTGCGCATGATGACGGCAGACGGCTCCAAAGCCGCCAGCTACGACGAACTCGGAGCGATGCTGGAACGTACCGGCGCCAAGTACACCGACGTGCTGTTCTTCCCGTTCCTCTACGGCAGCAACGTGAACCTGGGGGCGGAAGGCGCGTTCATCGGACTGCGCAGCTCCAGCGAGCGCGACCAGCTGTTGCGGGCCGTGTACGAGGGCGTGGTATTCGCCCACCGCCACCATGTCGAGCAGCTGCTGCGTGTGCTCGGGCACAAGCCGAAGGCCATCCGCATCTCCGGTGGCGTATGCAATTCTGATCCTTGGGTGCAGATGTTCGCCGACGTGCTCAACCTGCCGGTCGAGACCGTGGCCGTAACCGAACTGGGCGGTCTTGGCGGTGCCATGTGCGCGGCGGTCGGATCAGGCCTGTACGGGTCGTTCCAGGAGGCGTTCGACAACATGTCGAAGCTCGCCAAGCGGTTCGAGCCGCACGCGGACCAGACCGCGGTGTATGACCGCAAGTTCGAGGCGTATGAGGCGCTGCTGACCGCACTCGACGGCGGATGGGCCGCGCTGCGTGACATGCAGAACTCGCTGGAGCGTTGACATGGTCACCAACGCGCTCGGAATATATGAAAAGGCACTGCCGCGCGGCCTGAGCTGGGAGCAGACGTTCGATCTGGTGCATGAGCTGGGATACAACTTCCTTGAATTCTCGGTCGACGAAAGCGACGAGCGACTGGCCCGTCTTGACTGGACCGAGCATGACCGGGCACGGTTCCGCGACGCCATGTGGCACACCCACAGCCGCATCAACACCATGATGCTCTCCGGTCACAGGCGGTTCCCGCTCGGGTCAAAAGACCCCGAGGTGCGCGAGAAGGCGCTCGACATGATGCGCAAGGCGATCGACCTCGCCGTCGATCTGGGCATCCGCAACATCCAACTCGCCGGATACGACGTGTATTACGAGCCGAAAACCCTGCTGTCTCGCGAATACTTCGTCGAGAACCTGCGCAAATGCGTCGACATGGCCGCGAAGAAACTGGTGATGCTCTCCATCGAGACGATGGACGACCCGTTCATCAACTCGCTGGACAAGGTCGCCTATTACAAGTCGCAAGTGCGCAGTCCATGGCTGCAGGCGTACCCGGATGTGGGCAACCTCACGGCTTGGCCCACCAACGATGTGGGGCGCGAGATCGAATCCAACATCGACAACATTGTCGCCGTGCACCTCAAGGACACCAAGCCGGTGGGCGAGACCTCGAAAGGCGTGTTCAAACGGGTGCCCTTCGGTGAGGGGACGGTCGACTTCGAGGCGTGCCTGCGTATCTTCAAACGACTGGGATACCAGGGCAGCTACACGGTCGAGATGTGGACCGATGAGTCGCCGGATCCGGTGGCCGAGGTGACTCGGGCCAAAAAGATGTTCGACGGGCTGTTCGACGTGGTGGGCATCGAACAGGAGCCGATCGCCGGCATCGGAGAATACTGAGCCCTCTCGTGGGTGCCGGCGCGCCGGCACCGCCTTTGATGAACGTCCCGATATATAAGTGCGAATAAGAAAAGTGAGTGGTGATTATGGTTTCGTTGGCTGATTTTGGTCCTGAGGTTCGTGCTGAGGTCAAGCAGGTGCGTGAGGTCGTGGCGGCCTTGCATCAGCAGCTGATCAAGTGGAACCTGGTGGTGTGGACGGCGGGTAATGTGTCGCAGCGTCTGCATTCGGCGGATCTGATGGTGATCAAGCCGTCGGGTCTGCGCTACGAGTACCTGACGCCGTCGAGCATGGTGGTGTGCGATCTGGACGGAAACGTGGTGGATGGTGCGGAGGCGCCTTCGTCGGATACGGCGTCGCACGCGTACATCTACCGCAACATGCCGGACGTGTACGGCGTGGTGCACACGCATTCGACGTACGCGACGGCGTGGGCGGCGACGGGTCAGAACATCCCGTGCGGCCTGACGATGATGGGTGACGAGTTCGGCGGCCCGGTGCCGGTGGGCCCGTTCCGTCTGATCGGCTCGGAGGCGATCGGCAAGGGCGTGGTGGAGACCCTGAAGAAGTATCCGAAGTCGCAGGCGGTGCTGATGCAGAACCACGGTCCGTTCACGATCGGCAAGGATGCGGAGGCCGCGGTGAAGGCCGCGGCGATGACGGAGGAGGTGGCTCATACGATGTGGGCCGCCCGTCAGCTGGGTGACATCATCGAGATTCCGCAGGCGGACATCGACAAGCTGAACGACCGTTACCAGAACGTGTACGGCCAGCACTGAGGCGGAGATTGTGATTTGGTCTCGACTGCGAGCGAGGTATGGGGGTCTGTGCTTGTGACACGACCGGAATGCGTAGCACAATCGTCGCGGTTCAATATCGCGATTGGCTTTATCGCACCATTCGCATGGCGATACTCAACAATTGTGCTGCACACTCCGGGCGTGTCGGCTCGTTCCGTCGGCTGAACGGGAGGCTTCCGTTACGGAGCCCGGCCGAAGTTGAGGTCAATTCCGTCTCGTCCATATGAATCAATAAAATGCTGTTTTGCTGTGTCGAGGGTCGGCCGCCGCATAAGCCGCCTCTTCATGAGTCCAGACCGAACGGGCGCAAAGCCGCTGTTTCGGCGGATTGACAGGCTTCCTGAGGGCAGACCCGAGGGAGTTACAGACGTGTTCGTGATGCCAGTCATCACCGAACCCCAAACCAGTGCGCTGATATGCGGCAGCGACTAAGGAATAGCAATGGTTAACGCTGTTGAGGCATTTGACGCCAAGCACATGAAGCCCGCCGAGGAGATCCCGGCGTTCCGTCCCGGCGACACCGTCGACGTCAACGTCAAGATCAAGGAAGGCAACAACTCCCGTATCCAGACCTTCACCGGTGTGGTGATCGCTCGTCAGGGCTCCGGCCTGCGCGAGACCTTCCTGGTCCGCAAGATCAGCTTCGGCACCGGCGTGGAGCGTCGCTTCCCGCTGCACTCCCCGTCCATCGACTCCATCAAGCTGGTGCGCAAGGGCCGCGTGCGTCGCGCGAAGCTGTACTACCTGCGCAAGCTGCGCGGCAAGGCGGCTCGCATTGTCGAGCGTCGCGACAACTCCGCCAAGGCGACTCAGGCCTGAGTTTTGCCAAGTGAGGCGACAGTACCGTGAAATTCAGCCCGGAGCCGATTGGTTCCGGGCTGAATTTATAGGAACGCCGCTAGTATAGTTGGGGTTTCATGTATGCGTGATGGAGGAACTATGCGGCCAGACGACCATCGGACGGATCGGGCCATGCCCGGTTCCGGCACCGAATTCAGCCGGGACGAATGGATCGTCGCCATAGCCGATCATGGCGTGGACCCCACCGATATGCCGGGGCGGGTAGTGGGCACCGACGGCCGAGACTCGTTGGCCCGCCGCAGGAAAGGCGCCCATCGCAAGACCTCGCCTAAGCACAACAATGATTCGTTCTCGTTCCGAGACCTGCTGATCTGGTGCGTCGTCCCCTTCGTGGCGGTACTGCTGGTACGCATCTTCCTGATCGGCTTTTACGTGATTCCGTCCGGATCGATGCGCGATACCATCGAGATCGGCGACCGGGTCATCACGTCGAAGCTCACGCCGAAATATTTCGATCTCAAACGCGGCGATATCGTCGTGTTCCACGACCCCGCGAACTGGCTGAACCAGGAGACCACCAGAGGCAAAGGCGATTATCTCATCAAACGCCTGATCGGCTTGCCGGGCGACGTGGTCGAGTGCGGCGGTGCCGGGCAGCCGGTCAAGATCAACGGCGTCGCGATTGACGAGACGTCATACATCAAATCCGGCGTCGACCCGAGCAGTTTCTCGTTCCGCGTCGAGGTGACCGCCGGGCATATTTTCGTCATGGGGGATAACCGCGCCAGCTCAGCCGACTCCCGATACCATCAGGACGACGGTGATCATGGCTTGGTGCCCATCGACAATGTGGTCGGAGTGGGACTGATGCGGTATTGGCCGCTGAACCGGATGAGTTTCCTGAGCTCCCATCATGATGTGTTCAAGGACGTGCCCGCCGGCAAGGCGCAGTGACATCAGACGGATGGTGATATGGCGATGATCGAACATCCGACGCTTGATATGGAGCGGCAGCTTGCCGCCCAAGGCTGCGATGTGGTGATCGGCTGCGATGAGGTCGGGCGCGGGGCGCTGGCCGGTCCGGTCATGGTCGGGGCGGCCGCCATGTGGTCACGTGACCTCGCCGCCGCGCAAGTGCCGGCCGGTGTCGCCGATTCCAAATTGCTGACCGAGCACAGGCGCGAAGGAATCGTCGACGAGTTGCGTTCGTGGTGCGCCGCTTACGCGGTAGGTCAGGCGAGTAACGCCGAAATCGACGAGTGGGGCATATCGCATGCGTTGGGCATCGCCGCCTTGCGGGCGCTCAACGATGTGGAGCGGCAGCTCGGCATGGACGGGCCGGCCGGTTCGGGTCGTCGCGTGGACGTCATCCTGGACGGTCCGAACGATTACATCACCAAGACGATGAACACGTTTGACGCGCCGGCGTTGCCGATTCCGGTACAGGTGTCGTGCAAGGTCAAGGGCGACCGTCATTGTGCGACCGTCTCCTGCGCGGCGGTCATCGCGAAGGTGACGAGGGACCACCTGATGGTTGACATCGCGCAGGGCAATCCGCGGTACGCGCCGTACGGCTGGGCGCACAACAAGGGATACGGTTCGGCGGCTCACCGCGACGCCATCGCCCGTCTGGGAGTCACGCCGCTGCATCGGGTCACGTGGCATCTGACCTGATTGCGGCGTTGCGGCTGATTCCGGTCCTGCGCCGCGCGGCTCGGCATGGCGCGGCTTAATTTGGCTCGGCCCGGTTACCTGACTCGGTGCTTTGTCTCAGGTGCGGGCGCTGTAGTGCCACAGTTCTTTGTGAGAAGAAGTCCGGGGCGTGAATCCGAACAGCGCAGTGGCGAATCTGTTGCCTGCGCATGATTTGTGAGCGCTCACGTGTGTTATTTAAGCGTTACCGGGTAGACTTGCCCATATTGTGTTGTTATGCAGCGGGAGGTTTGACAGCGTGACGGCCAAGCGAAGCGGGCGGAAACGCCCATCCATGTTCGAAGTCGCGAAGCTCGCCGGAGTCAGTCATCAGACGGTGTCCCGGGTCATCAACGATTCTCCCGATGTCTCCGACGCCACCCGCACCAAAGTGCAGGATGCCATCAAGGCGCTCGATTATCGTCCCAGCAACTCGGCGCGAGCGCTCGCATCGCACCGTTCCCGCACGATCGGCCTGATCGCAGGCGGCATGAAGTTCTACGGCCCTATTTCGGCGATTTCCGCGATCGAGATGATGGCGCGCAAGCACGGCCTGTTCATGTCGGTGATGATGGTGCATGAGGCGCTGTGCACGCGGGCGGAGTTCGAGAACCTGTGCGGCACGTTCAACGAGCAGAACGTCGACGCGTTCATCATGCTCACGCCCACCGATGTCATGTTCGAAGCGGCCTGCTACACGCAGCTGACGCAGCCTCGCGTGATGATCACCTCCACGCACGGCGAACTCAGCGTGAGCGAAGGGCTGCGCCTGATTCACTCGCGCGAGCGCGACCGCGTGTCGATCGTCGGTATCGACCAGTGGAGTGCGATGGGCGATGTGGTGCGCATGCTGACCGAATACGGTCACAAGCGGGCGTTGTACTTCGCCGGTCCGTTGGGATGGCGCGGCGCGATGACGCGACTGGATGCCTGGGTGAAACTGACCCGCGCCCGCTCCATCAGTTCCGTCACGGTGCGTTGCAAGACCTGGGAGTCGACCGAGGCGTACGCCAGGATGAACCATATTCTCGATTCCATCGGCAATCAGGGCGGCAAGTTGCCGACGGTCGTGGTCACGGCGAACGACAATCAGGCGGTGGGCGTCGCGCGTGCCCTGTATGAGCACGGTGTTCGCATTCCACGTGACGTCAGTCTGGTCGGGTTCGATGACATGCCGGCGATGGACAACATGATTCCGCCTCTGACCACGGTTCGGCCTGATTTTGAGGCGTTGGGCGTCGCTGCGATGCGGCAGGTGCTGCATCTGCTGGGGGAAGGTGACGAAGTGGCGTTGCCCGCGTCCGCACATGGTGTCGGTCTGCTCCCCGCAGAGGTCGTGAAGCGTTCGTCGCTCGGTCCCGCCGCCAACCGCTGACCGAGGATCGCGCGTTTTTCTTGGGTCTGTTAGACCAACGTGTTGGTTTTGATTTGCAAAGTAGCTACATGGTACGTGCAATGAAGCTATGGGTAGGCATAGCAAGGCAGTGAAACTGGTCGGCGGAGTCCGGGGCGGACTCGCGCTGCTGGATGATGACGAGTGCCGCCGGGCGATTGAGGCGGGCGAACGAGATATTGACGACGGCGGCGGCTTTTTTCGCGGCATGGCTCGGCCCGGCACGGCGTTGATGGTCGCGTACGTCGACGAGTTCAGGGACCGTTTCAGGGTCGGGATCGGCCGCGGCCGGGTGACGAGCGTCGTGCGGGAACCGGGAATCCGCGGCGTGCGCCGCGGCGGGATGCCCGTCACCGCCAGACCGGCGAGGGGCGCGGGCGGCGGGCCCGGCCTCGCGGAACGCGGGTTCGAGGCGGGGCGCCGAACCCGCCTCGCCGGTCCTCGGGCTACCGGACACCGGGACGGACCGAAACCGGGTATTATGCGAGCCAAGCGGCGCAAGCCGCCCCATTATAAGAGCGGAACAAAAAACAGGCCATATCAATGTGCCAGACGGCACGTTCGCATCACCCCTCGTTCGGTTATGCGGCCCGGTGGTCAGCGCTTGCCGGCGTACAGCTCCTGGTCGATCGCGCCGGAGAACACGCGGTTCACAGCCGGACGCACGACCTTCAGCGACGGCGTCAGGCAGGAGTTCTCCTGGGTGAACTGCGCATCCAGCACCACGAACTTGCGCACCGATTCGGCCCGCGAGACCGTCGCGTTCGCGCGGTCGACGAACGGCTGGATCTCCTCGCGCACCTGCGGGAGCGCTGCCGCGTCGGCCAGCGACAAGTCGGCCGGCTGACCGATGGTCGGCAGCCACGACGCCAGACCTTCCGGGTCAAGCGTCACCAAGGCGCCGATGAACGGACGCCCGTCACCCACGACCACGGCGTGCTCGACGATCGGGCACTTGGCGATCTCCTCCTCCATCGGGATGGGGGAGACGTTCTTGCCGCCGGCGGTGATGATGATGTCCTTCTTGCGGCCGGTTATCATAAGCCGGCCGTCCTCGTCGAGCGAGCCGAGGTCGCCGGTCTTGAGCCAGCCGTCGGCGGTGAACGTTTCGGCGGTTTTCTCGGGGAGATTGTGATAGCCGCGGAACACGTTCGCGCCGCGCACCTGCACCTCGCCGTCGTCCGCGATACGCACCGACGAGCCGGGGGCGGGCTGGCCGACCGTGCCGATCTTGTTGTCGTTCACGCGTGTCACCGTAAACGGTGCCGCGGTCTCCGTCATACCGTATCCCTGGATCATCGGCAGGCCGATGCCGGCGAAGAAGTGCGCCAGATCGGCGCTCAGCGGAGCCCCGCCGCACGCCACATACCGGATGTTCGGGCCGAGTGCGCCGCGAACTGCGCGGTACACCGATGTCTCGAACATCGCGTGCCGGGCGCGCTGGCTGGCGGAATGCTTGCCTCCGTCCTGCTCGGTGCGCGACCATTCGCGGGCGCACTGGGCGGCCTGCGCGAATATGCGCCCCTTGAAACCGGTGCCGGCCTTGCGTGACGCGGCGTTGTACACCTTCTCGAACACGCGCGGCACGCCGAGCAGATAGGTCGGCTTGAATGAGCGCAGGTCGGGAAGCAGCGACTTCGTATCCGGCAGATAGCCGACCACGCCATCGTCGGAGCCAATCGAGCAGTACTGGATGAACCGTGCGAAGCAGTGGGCGAGGGGCAGGAACAGCAGCAGCCGTGGATGGTTGTCGCACAGCACCTCGCCGAGGCACTCGTATCCGGCTCGAACCACCGACAGGAAATTGCGGTGCGTAAGCTCCACGCCTTTCGGGGCGCCGGTCGAGCCGGACGTATACACGATAGTGGCGAGGTCGTCGGCATGGGTGTCGGCGATGCGCGCCTCCAGCTCCTCGTCGGAGACCGACACGCCCAATCCCTCCAAAGCGCCCAGCGCGTTGCCGTCCATCATGAGGATGCGCTGCAGGCCGGGGCATCGGTCGTTGATCGAATCGAGACGGTCATAGCGTTCGCGGTTATCGGTGACGGCGAGCTTCACGCCGGAGTCGTTGATGATGCGCTCCGCCTGTGCCGCGGAATCGGTGTCGTAGACCGGCACGTTCACCGCGCCGATCGCGGCGAGCGCGAAATCCAGCACGCCCCACTCGAAGCGGGTGGCGGAGAACAGCGTCACCGCGTCTCCCTTGCCGACGCCGAACGCGATGAGGCCCTTCGCTGCGGCGAGCACCAGACGGTGGAACTCGCCGGTGGTGATGCTCGACCACGCGCCCGGGCCGGTCTTGCGCGCCGCGATGGTGGTCGCATTGCCGGTGCGGTCGATGCGTTCGGTGAGTAGCGAGTACAGTGTCTCGTCGTCGTTCACGGTGACGTCGCCGGGGGAGGTGTATTCGCTGATGATGGTCGGAATGGCAGCGGTGCCGACCGGCCGCGCGGCCGGTGCCGTCATGCTGGGTGCCGGTTCATCCGCCGGCTTGGCGGCTTGGGCCGCGTTCGACTGATCCTGTGCCTGATTCTGTGGCATCGTGGATTTCCTTTGCAGATGTCCTGATACGTATTCCATCGTCAAGGGTACGTTGCCGTAGGTTCCTGCGGTGTTGTGCATGGGCACGAAAAGCGGCGTCGGGTTTTGTCGTCGCGCACAACCGCGCGGCGTAGACCGGCGGCGGCGCGCGGTGGCGGGCGTCGGGCGGACGGTGTTCCCGCGCGGCGGTGCAGCATGGCCGACTGATAACGGATTATAGGTTTTCCTTATCGCCGGAAATGAGCCGCTGCGCGTGTTCGCGGCGGGAACGCCTCTAGCATGGTGCCTTGTGCGCCGCCGACGCATCCCGGGGATGTGCGGGCGGTCGAGGCAACGACAACAATGGCAATATAGACAATACAGTAGCGGCAACAATGACGGCGATGGCAGTCGTCGCGACGGCCATCGCCGCAGCATATGGAAGGAGAACCCTCAATGGCTGAAAACCGAGCGGAACTGAACAAGAACCTGGCGCAGATGCTCAAGGGCGGCGTGATCATGGACGTGACGACTCCCGAGCAGGCTCGGGTCGCCGAGGACGCCGGCGCGTGCGCGGTCATGGCGTTGGAGCGCATCCCCGCTGATATCCGTGCCGCCGGCGGCGTCTCGCGTATGAGCGACCCGGCCATGATCAAGGGCATTCAGGAGGCCGTCTCCATTCCGGTCATGGCGAAGGTGCGCATCGGGCACATCGCTGAAGCCCGCATCCTGCAGGCCATCGACATCGACTACATCGACGAGTCCGAAGTGCTTTCGCCGGCCGATGACGTCTATCACATCGACAAGACACAGTTCGACGTGCCGTTCGTGTGCGGTGCGAAGAACCTGGGTGAGGCGCTGCGCCGCATCGCCGAGGGGGCCGCGATGATTCGCACCAAGGGCGAGCCCGGCACCGGTGACGTGATCCAGGCCGTGCGTCACATGCGCACGATGAACAAGCAGATTCGCGAGCTCGTCGGCCTGCGTGACGACGAGGTGTTCGAGGCCGCCAAGCAGCTGGCCGTGCCGGTCGAGCTGGCGCGTTACGTGCACGACAACGGCCGACTGCCGGTCGTGAACTTCGCCGCCGGTGGCGTGGCCACCCCGGCCGACGCGGCGCTGATGATGGAGCTCGGTGCCGAAGGCGTGTTCGTCGGTTCCGGCATCTTCAAGTCCGGCGACCCGGCCAAGCGCGCCGCCGCCATCGTCAAGGCCACCGCCAACTGGCAGGACGCCGATCTGCTGGCACGACTCTCCGAGAACCTCGGCGAGGCCATGGTCGGCATCAACGAGGACGAAATCCAGACCATCATGGCCGCCCGCGGCGAGTGATCATAGCCCGCTAGCGGCGGGACGATCGAGCCGCCCCTCCCGCTGGCGAAGGCGGTCAACTTGGCGGGGGTGATTCCGCTTCCGCTGGCTGGTGCTGTCGCGAGGTGACTGGGGGTGGAAGGGCACAGCCCCAGTTATCCCTGCCCCTTACCCAGCGAAGGCTGTCATCTCGGCAGGGCGGTGCCCGCATGAATTCGCCCCCGCTGGCGGCGATGGCTGTCGCGGAGCGACTGGGATGGTAGAGGCGCATCCTCAGCCACCCCACCCCACCGCATTCGACGGCTCCCCTCATCGGGAGCCAAGGAGTAATCATGGTTGTAGCTGTTGAATATATTTCGAAGGAAGAGTCGGCCGATGCCGAGACGGCAAAGCACGGCGTGACCGGCATCCTGGCCGTACAGGGCGCGTTCGCAGAGCACGCTGCGATACTCGACAAGCTCGGCGCCCAGTGGAAGCTGCTGCGTGCCGCCGAGGATTTCGACGATTCCATCGACCGCGTGATTCTGCCCGGCGGCGAGTCGACCACACAGGGCAAGCTGCTGCGCTCCACCGGTCTGTTCGAGCCGATCGCCGCGCACATCGCCGCCGGCAAGCCGGTGTTCGGCACGTGCGCCGGAATGATTCTGCTCGCGAAGCGACTGGAAAACGACGACAACGTGTACTTCGGCACCCTCGACGCCACGGTTCGCCGCAACGCTTACGGTCGGCAGCTCGGTTCGTTCGCCTCCACGGCCGATTTCGGTGACATCAAGGACTTTCCGCTCGTGTTCATCCGTGGGCCGTTCGTCTCCGATGTCGGGGCGGACGCCACGATCGAGACCGAGGTTGATGGGCGTGTGGTCGGTCTGCGACAGGGCAACATTCTCGCCACGGCCTTCCACCCCGAACTCACCGACGACACCCGCATTCACGAGTTATTTTTGAGCCTGTAGGCTCCCGCTAGCGGATCGGGCTGTCGGCGGGGAACGGCAGTGAGACCAGCGGGCTGGTCATGCATGGCATGTCCGTAACTGCAGGGTCGAGGGCTGTTCGCGAAGGTGACTGGGGTGGCCGAGGACTTTCGGGGTATCATCCGCGGCTCGGCATCTCGAATTTTGGCCGAGACAGCAGGTCGCCGCGTCCCTTCGTTTCGTAGTTGTGCCACACCAGCGTGATTTTGCCCGATTTGGCCGTGGTGTGGCCACGTCGATGGCCACACCAGCTCGTGCAAACGTTTACATGACCTGGTGTGGTACATGATGTCATTCGTTTTCCTTGAAATATCAAGGAAAACGGGATTCGACTCCAAACCGGTATCGGGCGCGTGTACCACAGAAGGTCGAAAAGAGGCAAAAAAGCCCTGGTGTGGTACAGGCTTTGCGATGTCGTGTGCGTCGTATGACCCACAAATCGCCGGATGGCGCCATCTGTCGACACGATAAGCTTATGTCAACGTTGTCATGCCATATCGTTCGTCGCTTCCGAATGGGACTTTCGCGGGGTAAAAGATGCGGACGGTGGATCGGGGGTTCGACTTCTGCTTCAACCGCGCGAAGAACGAGGCTGTCGTGCGCGAGCCGGCAGGCGAGACCCTGCTCGTTTACCGCGGATGCGGCAATGCCGATGATGGCAGGGCCGTCACGCTGAAACGCAACGGTGTGCTCATCACGGTGTCGCAACGTTGACGGATCGCCGGCTCCAGACATGGGGCCGTCGATTCGAGGAGAGTCGGGCCGCGGCGAAGTCCGCGACGACGTCGACGTGGACGACATCGCAATGCTGCTGCGCGGGGGAGACGCGGGTTCATGACGGTGACCGGGCTTCCAGCGCGGAAGCAACGCCGGCCGCAGGGCCGCGGGCCGATTATCGGCTACGGCTGACGCTGGACCAATGGACGCCGGACGGTGCGGTCAGCGGCGAAATCGCTGACATCACTCGGCTGCGACTGCGGTTCCGCAGCGATTACGGAACCGTGACGGCCCTCGACGGATCCGCCGTACCGCAGACCCAGGATCTGTTCCGTCCGCTCCTGCTCGCGGTGCACCACGATGACGGGTCGGGCATTGACGGCTCGACTGCCGATACCTCGCGCGTGGTCATCTCCGTCGTCGCGGAACGACTCGACACCCCCGTGCGCATCCCCGACACGCCTGACGCGACCGGCAGGCGGGGCATGCGTTTCTTCGCCGACCCTGAACTCGCATACGAACGCGGGACGTTCTACCTGTTCGCCACCACCGACGGACACGGCGGGTGGAGCGGCTGGCAGATCCACTGCCTCGCCTCCGAAGACCTGACACATTGGCAGGACCGCGGCGTCGTCATCGACCTGCATGACCAGCATCTCGACGGCAGCGGCCGAACCAACATCCTGCCCGCCCACGCCTGGGTGCCGGCGTTCGCCGTTCGCGACGGCCGCTATTACCTGTATTTCTGCGGCGACGGGCAGGCCAACGTGGCGGTATCCGACCATATCGATGGAGGATACGCTCTGCAGGGCGACTTAGCGCGAACCAGCTCGCACGCCGCGCGGCACGGCTTCGGAACCGGCATCGTCGCGCCCGGCATCGATCCCGCGGCGTTCCGCGCAGGCCGGCCGATGGTACCTAGCCTGGGGGCAGAACCGGGCGCGCTACTCCCGCCTGTCCGACGACATGCTGCACATCATCCCCGAAGCCACGCCCGACATCCGTGAGGCCGCATATCTGAACGTGAGAGAGCATGCCGGAACGCGGACGTACTATCTCACGTACTCGATCGGCGACGCCAATGACCCCGACTATCGAGTCGCCTATGCGACCGCGTCGACCATGGAAGGCGACGGTTCGCAGTGGACCTACCGCGGCGAAATCCTGGTCGCCAACGAACGCCTCGGCATACTCGGCACCGGGCATCACTGCATACTTCGGGTCCCCGGCACCGACGAATGGGTCATCGCCTACCACTGCTTTCTGCCGGACGCCATGCGCCCGCGCGGCGTGGACCGGTACACGGGTGAGCGCATCCGCACCGGCAACAAGCGCGAAATCCGGTTCGCCAGACTCGAATTCGACGAACGGGACGGATGGCGTGCCGCTCATCAGACCGGTGACGGTATCGATGAGCAGCCTGGCGTGGTCATGAACAGCGGCGACATGCGTGGTGGCGAACACGTCATCGGATGGCAACGATGTCGCGAAGACGACAAAACCGTAGCAGACATGCGGTAAGGAGGCCCGTATGACAACTTCGGCGAAGACGATTACCATAGGGGGAGTTTCCTCTACGAGTAAGGTTGACGCGATGGGCAAGACCGAAAACGGCAAGACCGGCAAGAGCGAGATCGCGCAGAACCTGCCAGGCTCGCCGACGACGGCCGCACGTCGGCGCGTCACGTTGCGCGACGTCGCCACCGCGGCCGGCGTGTCGCTGAAAACGGCATCCAATGTCATCAACGGCACCGGACGCATGACCGACGCCACCCGCGCCAAAGTCGAAGCCGTCATCGAGCAGACCGGATACCGGGTCAACGTCGCCGCGCGCAACCTCAACCGGGACCGCACCGGCTTCATCACGCTCGCTGTGCCGACGCTGACCGCGCCGTACCTGTCCGAGCTCGCGAACCGCGTGATCGACGCCGCCCGGCAGCGCGGGTATCTCGTGTACGTCACCACATACGCGGAAGGGTCGGCGACGGGCGCCCGCGAGTTGTTGCGCAACTTCAACACCACGGTGTCGGACGGCATGATTCTGTCGATGAGCGAAGTCGAGGACATCAACCCGGAGGACCTGGAGGTCGATTTCCCGCTGGTGGTGGTCGGCGCGCGAACCACGTGGGGCAAGGCCGATCATGCGACGCCCAACGACGTGCAGGCGGCGGCATCGGCCGCCGGATACATGTTCGACTGCGGCGTGAAGTCGCTGGCGGTGGTCGGCGGACGTGGCGCATATGACGAGGCGAAGCTGCTCGGCGCGGTGGAAGGCAACGCGCAGCTGCGTTTGCGCGGCATCATCGAAGAATGCCGGCGACGCGGCATGACGCTGGATGCGCGGCTGGTCGGCAATGTCGAGCAGGAATGGACGATTGGCGCGGGCGCCCATGCCACGCAGGAGCTCATCGACAAGGGCGTGCCGTTCGATGGCGTCATCGGCCTGAACGACCAGCTGGCCATCGGCGCGTTGACCGTGATGCGCGCGAACGGCATCGAGATTCCCCGGCAGGTTCAGGTGATCGGGTTCGACAACATCGAGGAGTCGCAATACCTGCAGATTCCGCTCACCACCATGGATTCGCGTCTGGAGTGGACCGCGCCTACCGCCGTCGAGCGGATTCTAGGGCGCATCCGCGGTGAGATCGCTAAGCCCGAGTTGTTGATGACCGATTGCAATGTGATTGTGCGCGACAGCACGCGGTGAATCTCGGGGATTACGGGAACCACGCTCTCAAAACTCGCAGATACAGGCCATTTTTAGTGAATTTGACCCTGTGAGTTTTGAGAGCGTATAACGCCGCGTTTCCCTATTTGAGGTCGGTGGCGGCATGTGCTCCGTCCCGCGAAAGTCCCGTTTCACTGGCCTTGGATGGGACTTTTGCCGGATGGGGGGGCGCTGACAATCGACATAATGGCGGCCTGGTGGGCGTTGGCGGGGGTTGTCGGTCGGAGGCCGGCTGGGGTGGTCGAGGGATGCTTCGGCCATGGGTCTTGCGTAGAACCGTGGTGCGCGTCGGGTCTGATTTGTCGCGACACGCCCGGAGTGGTGGCACAATTGCGAGGCTGGTTATTGCGGATCGGAGGAATTGAGCGGTTCGTCACGACTGCATATGACGGTTGTGCTGCGCACTCCGGGCGTGTCGCAGCTGATGGCGGCGGCGTCGTTGACGGGCTGGTGAACGGATGGCCGCTATGACGGCTGATCGATCGGCGCAGGGGCCGGCGGCGTTGTCTGCCGGCCCTGCACCGATGCCGCCAATCGCGAATCGTATGTCGGTCATCCGATATGATGGCATACTGGTGTAGGGAGGCTCGGCATATCGCCATGGCATATGCTCCGAACCGGATGTAGTGTGAAGACAAGGAGACGACCATGCTGGGAACCAGCGATCTCGCCGTTGCGGCGGCTGCTGCGAGCGTGCCGGGAATCAAACTCAATGACGGCAACGTGATTCCGCAAATCGGGTTGGGGCTGCTGCGAATCGAGAACGATGATGTCGCTCCCGTGGTCAAATCGGCGTTGGCGGCGGGGTACCGGCATATCGACGGAGCCGCGGGCTACAACAACGAGGGCGGCGTCGGCCGCGCCCTCGCCGAAACCGGCTTCAACAAGGGGCGCAAGCGCAGTCATCTGTGGGTCACGACCAAGCTGCGCGACTCCGAGCAGGGGTACGACATGGCACTTGCAGCCTTCGACCGACAGCTGGGACTGTTGCAGCTGGAATACGTCGACATGTACATGATTCATTGGCCGACTCCGTTCAATTGGCGTTCCGGAGCGACCTGGAAGGCGTTCACCAAGCTGCGCGACGAAGGCCGTGTGAAGACGCTGGGCGTGTGCAACTTCCTGCCGGAGCATCTGACCCGTCTGTACGAGGAGACCGGCGAATGGCCGGCGGTCAACCAGATCGAGCTGCACCCGACCTGGCAGCAGCGCGAAGTCGTCGCATTCTGCAAGGAGCACGGCATCGCGGTCGAAGCATACTCCCCGATGGCTCGCGGCGCCGACCTGAAGGCCGGCAACGGCACGATCGCGCGAATCGCCGAGGCGCACGAGGTGTCGCCTGCCCAGGTGATCCTGCGCTGGCACATCGAAAACGGCACGATCATCATCCCCAAGTCGGTGCACTCCGAACGTCAGCGGCAGAACCTCGACCTGTTCGGCTTCGCGCTCACGCTCGATGAACATGCCGCCATCGACGCGCTCGACGGTCCGGAACGCGCGGGGCACGACCCTCGCACGTTCTCCTACGCCTGATCCGGCGGGGAGAAAGGTACGCGGCGTGAGTCCGGGCTTATGCCGCGCGCCTGAGCCGACGACGATACCGCCGCGCAGCCCACGAGACTGACCGCAGAACCAACGACAGGCCGATTGACCATGCGCACGCATTTTCGCAAACGCCGATTCCGCGGATCATCCCCGCTGGAACGTCTTATGATACTGGTGGCGATCGCCGCCCTGCTCGGCGTCGTCATCGGTCTGGCGTTGCCCAAAATCAGCCCCTCCATCGGCGAGATCACCGGCGAATACATTGCCTCCGGCCCGGCGGCGGACGCGCTGAACGGGCTGCAGGTCGACGACCGGCCCGACTCCACCGGCTACGACCGCGACTCCTTCGGATTCCGCGCCACCGACGATGATGGCGACGGCTGCGACGTGCGCGACGATGTGCTCGCCCGCGACCTGACTGATGTCATATTCAGCGCAGCCAAGCGCTGCCAAGTCTCCTCGGGTACGCTCGCCGACCCCTACACCGGGAAGACCATCCTGTTCGTGCGCGGCCGAAACACCAGCGCCGCCGTGCAGATCGACCACGTCGTGGCGCTCGCAAACGCCTGGCAATCCGGTGCCAGGGACTGGACCACCGCCCAGCGCTACCGCTTCGGCAATGACCCTTACAATCTGCTCGCCGTGGATGGCCCCGCCAACCAGGACAAGGGATCCGCCTCCGCCGCTTACTGGCTTCCCACCAACGGCGAGTATCGTTGCGAATACGTCGCGCGGCAGATCGGCGTCAAACGGCATTACGGTCTGACCGTCACCACCAGCGAGAAGCGTTCGATGCTCGCCGTGCTGCGCGCATGCCCCGCGCAACAGATCCCCAGTCAGTGAGCGGAATAGAGCCCATCGCTCGACAAATGCCGCAGTCCGCCCAGCGGGGGAGTCGTGTGGCGGGAAATTCGACGGTCTGTTACAAACGCGGTGTATACCATTAGGCGGATCGAGTAGCGCCCAGGGGTCGGGCGCATGAGAGGAATGAGGGAATGAAAGAGCATCGTCAGATGATCGATGACAAAACCGATTCAGAGATCGACATCGAACGCAGTCATGCCGAGGAAGCGTCCGGGCGCCAGCATCACGAGCATGCGCTCGCCAGCATCTTGGGGCCGGCGTTCGTGGCCGCGGTCGCCTATGTCGATCCGGGCAATGTGGCGGCGAACATCACGTCCGGCGCACGATACGGCTACCTGCTGGTATGGGTGCTGGTGCTGGCGAACGCGATGAGCGTGCTGATTCAATACCAGTCGGCGAAGCTCGGCATCGTCACCGGCAAGAGCCTGCCGGAACTGCTGGGGGAGCGTATGGGCAACGCGGGACGGTTCATGTTTTTCATGCAGGCGGAGGTCATCGCCATCGCCACGGATCTGGCCGAGGTGATCGGCGGCGCTATCGCCCTTAATCTGCTGTTTGGCTTGCCTCTGTTCGTTGGCGGCCTGGTGATCGGCGCGGCCTCCACGGTGATGCTGTGGTTCCAGGGCGGCAGGACGCAGACCACGTTCGAACGGATCATCATCGTGTTGCTGCTGGTCATCACCTTCGGGTTCATCGCGGGCCTGTTCGTGGCCCCGCCGGATCCCGCAGCGGTGGTGCGGGGCCTGATCCCACGCTTCCAAGGCACCGATTCGGTGCTGATGGCCGCCTCGATTCTGGGCGCCACCGTGATGCCGCATGCCATCTACCTGCATTCCACGTTGGTCAACGACCATTACTACACGCACGGCGATAAGCCGTCGATCGCCATGCAGCTCAAAGGTTCGAAGATCGATGTGACGTGGGCGCTGCTGCTGGCCGGCACGGTGAATCTGGCGATGCTGGTGCTTGCCGCGAACTCGTTGCACGGCATGTCCGGCACGGATTCCATAGACGGCGCGCAACGGGCGATCACGCAGGTGCTTGGCCCGGTGATCGGCACGATATTCTCCATCGGCCTGCTGGCCTCGTCGTTGAGTTCCACGTCGGTCGGCACGTATGCCGGTTCCGAGATCATGCGTGGTCTTCTGCATGTCAACGTCCCGATGTGGGCGTGCCGTGTGGTCACGCTGGTGCCCGCGCTAATCGTGCTGTGGTTCGCCAAAGACCCCACTCAGGCGCTGGTCATCGGCCAGGTGGTGCTGTCGATTGGTATTCCGTTCGCCGTGATTCCGCTGATGCGTTATACGCACACCAAGGAGCTTATGGGCGAATGGGTCGACGGGACGGTCAAACACGTGATCTTCATGATCGTGGTGGCGTTGATCGTGGCGCTGAACGTGTTGCTGATCGTGCTTACGATTTTCGGGCGTGCGTGACGTGGACGACTGACGCCGAGACTCGCCGATTTCCCGCGGATTCCGCTCCGAGATGCGGGATTAGGGATGGCATATGACGAAAGCGTTCCTAAGTGCGCGCCGAAACGACGACCGTGCGCACTTAGCGACGCAAACCGGGCCATTTGCGTCCCTAAGTGCGCGGACTTGTCATTTCGGCGCGCACTTAGAGACGCTTTCGCGCTCTGATGGCTCTGGATCGTTCGGAGCCGTGATGTCTGGCAATTGGATTCCGGTTACCGGTGACGTTCCTACGCAAATTGGCGACTATTGTCATCGTCCGGTGACAATAGTCGCCAATTTGCTGCGATTACCGGTGCGAGACCGTGCGGATTCTCGCGATGGCCCGCTGCGCCACGTCCCGCGAGGATCCGGCACCGGCTCCTTTGACGCCGAACAGCACGATGAGCACCTGTATGAACACGATGAACGCGCTGACTCGCAGCGTCCACTGCGTGCCGAAGATGCTCGCGGCGATTGCGTCGCCTCCATGCAGTTGAATCAGCGTCTCCATCAGGATGACCAGCACGGGGGCTCCGATCGCACCCGCGATCTGCCGGACCGTGTTGGTGACCGCCGACCCGGCTGACACCTCCGTCGGGTCGAGGCAGTTGAGCGACCAAGTGGTGATGGGCATGATGATGAAACCCATGCCGATCTGGCGCACGAACTGCCATATCGATACCCACCAGATCCACGTGTTGCTGTCGATCAGACTCATCATGATGGTGCCGAACAGCAGCACCAGCGTGCCACTGAGCGCCACCGGCCTCGCCCCGAGCCGGTCGAGCAGCTTGCCGCCGAAGAACTGCGAGATGCACATGCCGAATGCGCCGGGCATCATGACCAGTCCGCTGATAGTCGCCGAATAGCCGCGGTCGTTCTGGATATACAGCGGCATGATCACCATGATCGAACTGAATGCGAAGAAGCTGAGCGCGGCGCAGATCGTCCCGACGGTGAAACTGCGGTTGCGCAGCACGCCGAGGTCGAGCAGCGGCGGTTCGGGAGTGGTGCGTTGCGCGGTGTCCGACTCGTCCACGGATTGCCGGACGGCCACCGTATACGCCTTCGCGCGGCGCACCTGCCGCACCACGAACCACACGATGCCGCACAGTCCGACAAGCATCGCGCCCCACACCATCGGATTCGACGGCGCGTACGATTCGATGTTTGTGAACCCGAACATCAGGCCGCCGAAGCCGAGCACCGACATGGCCACGGAGAAGAAATCGGCCTTGGCATGGTCGTCGGTCGTCCCGAAGTTACGCAGCCCGAAGATGGCCAGCAGCAGGCAGAACACACCGATCATCGTGAGCGTGAAGAAAATCGAACGCCAGCCGAAACTGTCGGTCTGGAAGCCGCCGAAAGTCGGCCCCAGCGCGGGGGCCACGCTCATGGCCATGCCGACCGCGCCCATGGCCATGCCACGGCGGGATAACGGGTAGATCGAGAAGACGGTGATCTGCAGCACCGGCCACATCACGCCCGTGCCGACGGCCTCAAGCAGTCGGCCGGCCAGCACCACCAGAAACGTCGGGCCGACCCATGCCAGCAGCGATCCCACAGCGAACACGGTCATCGAGACGATGACGATTTGCCGGGTGGTGAAGCGGCGCGTCAGGAACGCGGTGAGCGGCACCATCACGCCCATGACCAGCTGGAAAATCGACGTGAGCCATTGCCCGGTGGTCACGGAGATGCCGAATTCCGATACGATGGTCGGCAGCGCGGCGGACAGCTGAAGCTGCGTGAAGTTGCCGACGAACGTGATGAACGTCAAGATGGCAAGCGAAGCGAGGGCCACGCGCGAAAGATGGCCGTTCACATAGCTTTCGTCGCTGGAGAGCGGCGTGGACAGCGTGGATACGCGTTTACCGCCGGCTGTGCCGCCGCGCTTCGCGAGGGTTTTCTTCGGGTTCTTGCCGTTCGTGCTGGTTTCCGTGCTGCTGTCGTTATTGTCGCTGCGATTGGTCATTGTGCCGTATTCTCCTCCGTTCCGCCTCATGCGCCTGCGTATGCGTCATCCCTGTTTCGCTGCGTAGGGATTGTTGTATATGCATCATTTCTGCCGACCAATACACACTACTCCTACAGATGGGCAACCCGGGTGGAGGCGTGGGGAGAAGGTTGGGGGAGAAGGGCGCGGAGGGAAGAATGCAGGGAAGGCCACGGAGGGGTGGGATGGAAGAACTTGGCCTGTTCGCAGTCATCTGCTCTCCCATCTAGGCCCTCGCCGCGCAAGCCTGCGCCCGCGGCGGAACACGTTTGTTCCAACTCGCGGGAAGACTGAATACCATCCCCCGCGAATCTCCTCTACCATTATAAACTTACGCAATGATTGGACAGTTTATGTAGGTCGCGCGGCTCTCGCCAGCGACCGTGCGTTTTGTGGCCCTTCCATGGCGACAACGCGGTTGTGATGGTGACGCGGTGACGATGCTCATGGCCTGTGGAGGCGATGACATGCTACCTTGGGCGTATCGGCGCATGACATGGTCAGGACGGTACCGTATATAATGGCGTGAACGTTGAATATGCCGGTGAAACGGCCATAATAGGGAACAGAAGGCCGGGCGAATCCCGGAAAGCGGACATGAATCGGGGGCGGATGATGAACGAGCATGAAGCGCATGAGCGTGATATGCAATGGGACGATGCCGGCGACGGCGCGGGACTGCCCGAAACAGGGGAGCGTGACGCTGTGCAGGGCATTGAACCGGGCGCCGAGCGGCATGCGGCAGAATATAAGGCCGTAGCGCTGGGCGATGCCGTGGCTGCTGATGCCGCCGGCGCCGCCACGAGTGTCATCGGAAATGTCCCGGTTCCGACTGCGGCAGAAGGCAAGACGGAACCCGCGGCACAGGAGGGGGCCGGCGCTGCCGGACAGCAGGCCGCAGATGATGAGGGCATGCAGTTCCTCGACAATCCCGCGTGGGACATCCCCGACGTGATGTTCCCCTCGATGGGCGGCATCAAGGACGCTTCATCGGGGAGCGGCCCATCGTATGGTGCTCCCAGTCCCTACGTTCCCCTGCCTGAACCGGAGGACACCGTGCGGCCGGTGCATGGCTCTGCCTCCGATCCGCTGGGGCTGGAGGGCGTGTCCGATATCCCCACCGTGCCGGAGGAGGAAGAGCCGCAAGGCAACAACGACGTCACTATGGTGATACAGCCGTTGAGTGCTTTCCCTACGCCCACGCAGAGCGTGCCACCTACAGCCGGAATGACGCCGCAGAGCGTGCCACTGCCGCCTGAGGTGGGCGCGGCGGTGCCTCCTCATGGGAGCGGAGAGCCGGGCGGCAAAGCGGACGGCAGTTCTCGAAAGCAACATGGCCACCGCCGCGCTATCATCATCGCCGTCGTCGCGGTCGTCGTCGTGGCGCTCGCCGCTACGGGCGGATTCCTGTGGTGGCGCCACGTGCAGAACCAGAACGATCTCGATCAGGCGGCGAGCCTGTGCAAGACCTCGAAGACCAAGGCCGACAAGGCGTTTTCCGAATTGCAGTCCGCGCTCAGCGAAGCCAAGCCTGCGCAGCAGATTCCGCAAGGCGATGTGTTCGATCCGACCGTCCTGGAGACGCTGAACAGCGCGGTCACAAAGGCGTCCTCGGCCAGCGAGCCGGTCTCGTGCGACGTGGCGTTGGGCACCGAGACGCTGAACGCCAATGCCAGCAAGAACAAGCAGATCGCGCGCGCCAGCACCAAGGCGAAGACGAACGTCGCCAAGGCCACCAAGGCTGTGAACGACGGAAAGGCGGAGAAGATCGAGTTTATCAAGCGTGAACTGCAGACGGCCGTCACCGGCGCGCAGAAGATTTACGATGACAGCAAGGGCGTTGTGCTGGACGACTCGACCAGGACCACGCTGCAGTCCGCCATCGATCAGGCGAATGCGTTGCTGCAGCAGGATGACGCCGATCTGAACGAGATGCAGCAGTCTATCACCGATGTGAAGGACGCCGGAGACGCGGTGACCGTGTCGATGAACGAGTACACCGCCCAGCAGAAGTATCTGGAGCATTACTTGCCTGTACTGGAGGAAACATCTTACATCTGTGGTGGAACACACTGGAATTTCATCGATTTCTCTTCCGCATTGCGTGATGAGTCTATGCCACGGATCAACAATAAAGGATTGGTATACTCAAACCACACTCCTAAAGATATATACTATTATTATAAAGCTGCCTGGCGTCAAGACATTCCAGTATTACATATCGCCAGCCGCGACTGGACACATCGTTCCGGTATACAGCATGGGAAAGAGCCGGTCATATTACCGGTTAAAATATATACTAACCTTCCTGAAGTAGAGCTTTTTATTGATGGGAAGTCTTTGGGCAAACAGAAAACCAAGAATTTTGCAGTAACATTTGAGGTGCCATTCTGCCAAAAAGAACACTTTATCGCTGCTAAAGCAGAAAATAGAAAAGCCGTCCAAGATATCTCTTTTGTAGAAGACGGAATCCGCTTAAACTTTACCCCTATCCCTGCAAATTTAAATGGAACAAATCTACGGGACTTAGAACTTGCCATCAATGTAGGAAGTTATTGTTTCTATACTTCTGACGAAAGTAATCTCACCTGGCTGCCCGATCAGCCTTATACTGAAAATGGCTGGGGATATATTGGCGGAGAAAGTAAAAGTAGCCAGATACAAATAAAGAATACCAATGACGGACCTCTATTTCAGACTCTTCGCAACGGAATTGAAGGCTACCGTTTCGATGTTCCCAACGGAGTTTACGAGATAGAATTTCTTTTTACAGATATATTCGGCGAGAATGCAACAACAGTCTACCAATTAGGTCGTAATTCTGATGTGGAAAACCGTGAAAACAGATTCGACATAATAATCAATGATCAAACTATCGAAGAAAGCTTTTCCTCTTGTCGCGAAAGTGATTATTTTCATGCTCTGCGGAAAAGATACAATATTACAAACTTTCGGAATAAAATTGAAATACGCTTCCCTGTTCGGAATGGAAAAAGCTTTCTGAACGGTATAAAACTCAGAAAACTTTATTAACTTCAAAATAAAAACGCCATGAGAGCTAAAATTTGCTTAGTTATTACCAGTTTGTTGCTCGCAGTAGTCAGTATACATGCACAGTCCATCTGGGA